>OCTW013385040.1_pt1 | contig 11823 bp, 5 predicted proteins | sample 1539671 | NCBI WGS metagenome assembly OCTW01 (sample SAMN02144230, study PRJEB22623) | gut metagenome | biome: sheep rumen | host: Ovis aries | place: New Zealand | reverse complement strand
AAAAGTGGCGTTTCGTTTACAAATATGTACTTTTCAATTTACAAACAAGCATCTCGTCTTACAAACTGGCGTCTCGGATTACAACTCAGCTATCCATGTCCGGTTCATTTACAGAAATCGCGGAAATATGAATAAATATCATCAAATAGCAAGAAACGAGTGAATACTGAAATGATGATAGGGTATAATAAATTTAACTTATTTTGTATATTTGAATGAAGCCGAATTAACACGAGGTGAAGAAATGGAAGAGATAATCAACGATAAGTGGATCAGCCTTGACGAAGCCGCGGACTATCTGGATATCAAGCCAGTAACACTTCGTGGATGGATTAGAAATGAAAAGAAAGGTCTGCCTGCCCATAAGATTGGCAAGCAATGGAAATTCAAGAAAACTGAACTAGATGAATGGGTTAAAAGTGGAAAAAGCGCAGATTGATTTAGACAAAAATCAGGGATAGAGGAGCAGACAACTATGGCTATCAAGAAAACACAACTATATGCATCGCTGTGGGCGAGCTGTGACAAACTTCGCGGAGGCATGGATTCCTCAGAGTATAAGGACTATATCCTGACACTTTTGTTCATGAAGTATGTCACTGATAAATTTAAGAATAAAGGAGCCTATGAAGACATTAAGGTCTTTGATAAGGCACATGATAAAGATCCCGATCCGGAGAAACGGACGGGCTGCTCCTTTGATGACTTTATTGCTCTGAAGGGAAAGAAAAACATCGGCGAAGGTATGGATAAAATCATAGCACGCCTTGCTGACGAGAATACTGACCTGAAGGGTGTTATTGATATTGCTCATTTTAATGATGAGAAGAAGCTGGGAAGCGGTAAGGAAATGGTCGATAAGTTGACCGATCTCATATCCATCTTCCAGCGTCCGGAACTCGACTTCTCCCGGAATAAGGCTGAAGGTGATGATATCATCGGAGACGCCTACGAATATTTGATGCGAAAATTCGCTACAGAAAGCGGAAAGAGCAAGGGACAATTCTATACACCTGCAGAGGTTTCCAGAATCCTCGCCAATGTCGTGGGAATCAGCCGTTGCACGGACACCAGCGCCACGGTATGCGATCCGGCATGTGGAAGTGGCAGCCTATTAATTCGAGCCATTGATGCAGCTCCTATCCCGATCATGGGATATGGCCAAGAAAAGGAAAGCACGACAGCTGGTCTGGCGAAGATGAATGCCGTCCTGCATCGTAAGGCCGAGATTACCATCAAGAGCGGTAACACATTCTCAAATCCGCAGTATCTTGATAAATCCGATAATTCCATACTTGAACGTTTCGATTACATAGTGGCAAATCCGCCTTTCTCTATGAAGAATTGGCGCGATGGTATTGCCGGTAAAGAATATGGTCGGTTCGAGGGGTATGGAGATATACCTCCGGAAAAGAATGGCGACTATGCTTGGCTCATGCATATCCTTAAGACATTGAAGTCAAATGGCAAGGCTGCGGTTATTCTCCCTCATGGTGTTCTGTTCCGCGGAAATGCCGAAGCAACTATTAGAGAAGCAATTATAAAGAAACACTGGATTAAGGGCATTATCAGCCTTCCGGCAAACTTGTTTTACGGCACCGGCATAGCTGCCTGCGTACTCGTGATTGATAAAGAAGGCGCAGCGAACCGTCAGGGCATCTTTATGATTGATGCGAGCCATGGTTATGTAAAAGATGGAAATAAGAACCGGCTGCGTGAGCAGGACATCTATAAGATCGTCACGACATTCAACAACCAGATTACAACTGATCCGAAGTATGCGCGTTTCGTACCAAACGATGAAATCGAAAAGAAAAACGGGTATAACCTGAACATTACTCGCTATATTGACTCCACAGATCCGGAAGATATTCAGGATATCTATGCTCACATTCATGGGGGCATCCCTGCGGTTGACATCGATGGCCTCTCCAAGTACTGGGAAGTATTTCCTTCTCTGAAATCTGAGCTGTTGTCAGCTATTAGCGAAAAATACTACAGATTGAATGTTGAGCACGAAAACATCCGTCAGACAATATATAAAAACGCCGAGTTCTCAGAATACGGCGAGAAACTCGACGAGGCTTTTGCAGCATGGAAGGCCAAGGAATATCCTGCTCTATCTTCCCTTGATGAAGATGTATCCGCGAGAGAGTTAATCGTTAGTCTTGCGGAGGATATCCTCGCTGAATTTGAACACCTGACGCTGATTGATAAATACGACGTGTATCAAGTGTTGCTGGCTTATTGGAATGAGGTCATGAACGATGATGTGTCACTTATAATAAGTGAACCGGATGGCTATGCCAATGCCAGAGCGACGGACAATATCGAAGAGGAAATCACGCAGGGCAAGAATAAAGGTGAGATAAAAGTCACTGGATGGGAAGGAAGATTGATTCCGAAGGCCCTCGTGATAGATGCCTTCTTCCGTGAGGAGAAGAATGCCATAGAGGAAGCCGAGAACGTTGTCGCAGAAACGGAATCCCTGCTTTCTGATCTGGTTGAGAGCGCCGATGAAGAATCTGCTCTTGCCGATGTGGCTGAGAACGGAAAAGTCAAGGCTAAGGACTTAGAAGCCAAGATTGAGGAACTTACTCAGCATGTAGAGACAGAGGAAACCATAGAGTTGGAACTTTTGATGGATCAGCTTCCGATGCAGAAGAAGCGCCTTCAGGCATATCTGGTGGGACACCCGCTTTGCGAAAGCGCTGTAACAGAAAAAGGAACTGTTACAAAGTCTTCTATCATGCTTCGCCTATTTACTATTCGTACAGTAGAGAGCGTACCGGAAAGCTTGCAGGATGATGTAAATCAACTAAAGCAGGCTTTAGAGCTTTGTGGCAAAGTGTCTGAGTACAACAAAGTCGTAAAGGATCTGAGTAAGGCTTTGGACGAAAAGTGCCGGGCAAGATATGAGACGTTAACTGACGAAGAGATCATTGACCTGCTTGTGAACAGGAAATGGTTTGATAGCATTTTTGTTGGTATCACAGATCTGTATGCAGCTATCTCCCATCGTCTGACAAGCAGGATCGTTGAACTCTCTGATCGATATGAAGATACACTTCCAGACCTTGAGAAGGACACGGCTGATTATGAGGCTAAAGTAAAGTCTCATCTGGAAAGGATGGGATTTAAATGGGAATGAAGAAAACAGAAATAGGGATGATACCTGAAGATTGGGATGTTCAGCGTTTCTCGGATACTTTCCGTATACTGAACAACAACACGTATTCCCGCGCTGAGCTCAATTATACCAGCGGTCAATTTAGGGATATACATTACGGTGATGTCCTAATTCTTTTCCCGGAGGTGCTTGATTGCACCAGAGAGGACGTCCCGTACATAAATGATGAAGTTCGGATATCAGGTTCAGCGCAGCCTCTCCAAGATGGAGATGTTGTAATGGCAGATACAGCCGAAGATGAGACTGTCGGTAAGGTCACCGAGGTGATGAACACTTCCGACAAACCGGTAATGGCTGGATTGCATACAATCCCGTGCAGAGTGAAGTTTGGTGAGTTTGTACCTAAGTGGCTGGGCTATTATATGAACTCGCATTTGTACCATGATCAGCTCTTGCCATATATTCATGGGACGAAGGTTTCATCGGTTTCAAAAGGATCGTTAGGAGACACTGTAATAATTGTGCCTAAAACACCTGAGCAAAAAAGGATTGTAGATGCTTTATCTGATGTCGATGCTCTTCTTGTAGATTTGCAAAAGCTCATCCGAAAGAAAAAGGACATACGTCAGGGTACGATGCAAATGCTTGTCACCGGGAAGAAGCGACTGGGCAACTTTTCAGGAGAATGGTTTGATTGCACACTGGACTCTATCGCATATGTATTAAATGGTGATAGAGGGATTAACTATCCGTCTGGGGATGACTTTATCGAGTATGGAATTCCTTTTATAAACGCAGGAAACATTAGTCATAATATTGTTGATGTTTCAACTGTAGATTATATCTCGATTGAAAAATATAATTCTTTGGGAGGGGTAAAAATTCAAAAAAACGATATCATATTCTGTTTGAGAGGATCTTTGGGAAAATGTGCAATATCTAATTTTACAGGAGGAGCACCAGCATCGTCGCTGTGTGTCATTAGAGCTAAAGATGGCATTGATGCAAGATTCCTGTTTCACATTATTAATTCGGAAATTACATCAAGACAGATTGACAACTTGAATGCGGGGTCTTCTCAGCCAAATCTTTCTGCAAAAAGTTTAAAAAGTTTTAAATTTACAATACCGAAGGATGTTGCTGAGCAAGAAATGATATCAAATATTCTAATCGATATGGATTTGGATATCTACAAACTAGAAGAAAAACTATCGAAATATCAGAAAATAAAGCAAGGTATGATGGAAGAATTACTGACTGGCAAGGTCAGATTGATGTAAGGAGGTGCCTGTCAAATGAGTATTGGGGATGCCGAAATCAAAACACAGGAAAGAGTGATCCGTTTCTTTAAAGATCCGGAAATCTTGGGCTATCAGTATATTGGTAACCTGTCTGACCAGCAGAATAAGAATATCAAGGAAGATCGCCTGCGCCAATACCTTCGACTGAAGGGCTATGCAGACAAACTGATTGATTCTGCTGTTATGCAGCTTCAGCAGGAAGCAGGGAATCTTTCACGTGGAGTCTATGATGCAAATAAGACTGTATACTCACGGTTGAAATATGGTATTCCAGTCAGTGAGAGCCCAGAAAAACCTCCGGTGACGGTAGAACTCATCGATGAGGCTAATCCGCTGAATAATGACTTCGCTATCGCAGAGGAAGTGACAGTTGTTGAGCAGCAGGAAAAGAGGCCGGATCTTGTCATTTATCTGAACGGTATTGCTGTGGCCGTCATCGAATTAAAACGAAGCAGTATCTCCGTGTCCGAAGGCATCCGCCAGAATCTCACAAACCAGAAAGACTCGTTTATTCAGGGTTTCTTTACTACTATGCAGTTCTGTATGGCTGGTAACGAATCAGAAGGATTGCGTTATGGTACGCTCCTGACTGGTGAGAAGTTTTACATGGAGTGGAAGGATGACGGATTCAAAGAACATGAAGAGGAGCGTGATCCAGTAGATGTTCGTATCAGTAAAATCTGCGAGGGCATCGAGAATAAACTCCTGAAGCAGATATACGCCATGTTCGATAAGGAACGTTTTATCGACCTTATCATGAATTTTGTTGTCTTTGATAAAGGCATCAAAAAGGTGTGTCGTTACAATCAGTATTTCGGAATCAAACGCACGCAGCAGCGGCTTAATAATCTGATACCGGAGCTTCACAATCCGAATAGAGATCCGGATAAACCGCTAGGTGGTATTCTTTGGCATACACAGGGTTCAGGCAAAACGCTGACAATGGTATGGCTTGCAAAGTGGATTCTGACACATTGGGCGGAGCTTAATGCTCGTGTCCTTATCGTGACAGACCGAGATGAGCTTGATGAGCAGATAGAAAAAACATTCACTGGTGTGGATGAGAATATTGTTCGTACCAAGAGCGGTAAAGATTTACTGAATCGTTTGAATGTATATGATGATTCGCTGATCTGCTCCCTCGTGCATAAGTTTGGCCGTCGTGGCGGTGAAGCGACAGAGAATGACTACGATAAGTATATTGAAGAACTGAAAGCCTCCCTCCCTGTTGATTTCGAGGCAAAGGGAAATCTTGTGGTATTTGTAGACGAATGCCACAGAACTCAGTCCGGTAAGCTCCATACGGCGATGAAGACTATCATGCCGAATGCCGTATTTATCGGTTTTACGGGTACTCCGTTGCTAAAAAAGGATAAAAAGAGCAGTATCGAAGTTTTCGGTACATATATCCATACTTATAAATATAACGAAGGCGTGGCCGACGGTGTCGTGCTGGATTTGCGTTATGAATACCGTGATGTTCCGCAGGATTTGTCGTCACAGGATCGTGTTGATCAGTGGTTTGATGTAAAGACCAGAGGCCTCTCTTCTCGCGCTAAGGCAAAGCTCAAAGAGAAGTGGGGCACGATGCAGAAGGTATATAGCTCTCGCTCTCGTCTTGAAAAGGTGGCGTGGGACATCATTCAGGACTTTAATATGAAGCCACGCCTGATGGATGGAAACGGTAATGCGATTCTTGTAGCTGATGGTATTCCTACGGCTTGTAAGTATTACGTAATTTTCCAACAGATGGGCTTTAAGAAATGCGCCATCATATCTTCCTATACACCGAACAAGGGCGAACTGCGCACTGATACCGTCAGCGATGAGGATGATACTGAAACATTCCTCAAATACGAGACGTATTTGAAGATGCTGGGACTCGATCCTTCTGACCTTCCGAATGCAGGATCGGTTCAGGCCAAGGTAGAAGAATTTGAAAAGGAAGCAAAACGGAAGTTTGTAGAGGAGCCTGCAAATATGAAGCTCCTTATTGTCGTAGACAAACTTCTCACCGGATTTGATGCGCCTCCTTGTACCTACCTCTACATCGACAAGAAGATGCAGGATCATGGCCTGTTTCAGGCGATTTGCCGCGTCAACCGTCTTGATGATGATAGTAAGGATTTCGGCTATATCGTAGATTACAAGCAGTTGTTTGGACAGCTCCAGACTGCAATGAAGGACTATACTTCCGGCGCTTTTGAAGGATATGATCCGGAGGATGTAAAAGGACTTGTTAAGGATCGCCATGATGCTACGGTATCCTATTTGGAGGAAGTGTATGATGCCGTCGAAGAACTTTGCGAAGGCGTCGAGGAACCTCGTGGTGAGATCCAGTACATCCACTATTTCTGTGGTGTTTCTGGTCAGTCGGAGGAGAGTGACGAGATTTACGCACGCCTAAGAGAAAAACTCTATCGTCTGGTGAGCAATCTTGTCAGAGCTTTCGCGGAAGCAAAGCCATATCTGGTTGATGATATTTCATCTGGCAAACTGAATGAATATGACAAGAAGGTCACTTTCTACATTGAGCTGAAGAAAACCATCGCTACGGCCAGTGGCGATTTCCTCGATTTGAAGGCCTATGAGCCTGATATGAGAAAGATGATTGATAACTATATCACGGCAGCGGATGCTGAGAAGATTGGCGATTTTGACGATCTTACCCTATTGGATTTTGTGGTAAAACAGGGCGAAACGCTTACCGGTGAAGGTGATAGCGGCCACAAGGAAGGTGCAGCAGAGGCCATCGAGAATAACATCCGTAAGAAGGTTATCGAAAAGGTTACCGTCAATCCACGCTATTACGCAAAGATGTCAGAAATCCTTGATAAGCTCATCGAAGAGCGTAAGCAGGGAGTTCTTGACTACGCTGAGATGCTTGAGAAATATATAAAGCTGGCCAAGGATGTCGATTGCCCGGAGGATAACGATAAATATCCGGAAAGCATCCGTAAGAGCAAGGCGCTCATGGCCATTTATGACAACACCGGCGAGGACGAAAAACTTGCTCTTCGAATTCACAATGCCGTGAAAAAGCAAGCACTGTTTGGTTTCAGGGATAATCAGGTGGTTGTCAGGAGAATAAAAAAGGCTCTCTTTGAGATTCTGGGTGATGACTCCGAGGTTGAACGCATCTATAAGATCATTGAGAAGCAGGAGGAGTATTAATGCGCATTGTCATTTCCGGGATTCCGATTGATGTGCAAAAAAAGAATATAAAGAATATGCACCTTCAGGTGAAACCGCCGGATGGACATGTGGTAATTTCTACGCCTTTATCTGTAGACGATAAAGCTATAGAGGCTTATGCCAGAACTCAGCTGGGCTTTATCAAGAGGGCTATTGCGCAGTTTCGGGATCAGCCAAGGGCATCGAAGCGGCAGTATGTTTCTGGTGAGACGATGTATATCTGGGGAAGGCAGTACTTCCTTGCCTTTAAGCCGGACAATCAGAAAAATAGCTTCGAGATTCAGAACCAGAATATTATTCTTTCCATGAGTGCCAAAAGCACAGTAAAGCAGCGGGATGCTTATGTCAAAGAGGAATATCGAAAGATTCTGAAAGAAGAGATTGAAAAACGCTTGCCCAAGTGGGAAGCACAGACAGGCCTTAAGTGCGATTCTTGGCAAACAAAATATATGGTCACAAAATGGGGTGCCTGCAGCACGGATAAAAAAAAGCTATGGTTTAATCTGCAGCTCGCTCAGAAGCCCTATGTGTGCCTCGATTATATTATTTTGCATGAACTGACGCACTTGCTTACAAGAAAACATGACGCCACATTCATCGCGCACATGGACAGGCATATGCCAAACTGGCGGGAGGTTCGTAAAGAACTCAACGACAGCAGACTGGACTACTATGAAGCGCAGGATGAAAGCCCGCTACAGAAACTGATCGACCAATCTCGTTATGAAGACATCCGGGATGCGGCCATAGCTTATATTCAAGAGGAACATTCTGGTGACACGAAGAGACTGTCGGTCATTGATATGGAAATCGAGAATGTTATCCATATTGAACAGCTTGAGGATGGTGTGATTGCTTTCGATGTAATTGCATCATGCGATGTCGAAATGCCGTCCACATCTCGCAAGGGATATTTTAATGAGCGCTGGCTGAAGATCCATTGTCAGGTTACTCTTGGCATCGATATGAGTGGGTTCCGAATCATGTCTGTTGGTAATTGTGAGCCGCAAGAGGAATCTGATAATGACCGTCTGTCCGGAGAGCTGGTACCTATTATCTCTCGTGACCAGTTTGAAGACGAGGCTGAGAAGTTCCTAACAAGGTATTGTCCGGAAGCACTGGATAAACCGATGAGGGTTCCAATCGAGACAATAGCCAGCGGTATGAAACTACAGGTTATCGAAGATATTCCTCTGTCTGATGATCTTACTTACTTTGGGACTATCATATTTGATAACGGGAATGTTCTCGATAAGCACCGGAAGATTACAATTCGCAATGCCAAACGAGGAACCGTATATCTTGATCCGCGTGTTTCCTATGAGAGATCTGTAGGAACAAAGCGCACTACGCTAGCACATGAATGCTTCCACTGGTACTGTCATCAGCCTTATCATGTGTTGATGAAAATGATAGGTGCCGATGATAATCTGGGAAGAGCAATTCAATGTCAGATAGCCGCTAATTCCATAAATTCAGATAAATGGAAGGCTGTAGACTGGATGGAGTGGCAAGCCAAAGGCGTCGCTCCGAGAATCTTGATGCCTGCTAGACCAACGCGTTTGAAGGCGGATCAGCTCCTTGCAGTTTATGGCGGGGATGATGATGCGAGCATTGCAGCCTATGAGAATGTCATTGATGAACTTGCGGAGCTGTTCGATGTGTCGAGACAAGCCGCCAAGGTTCGCCTGATGGATCTGGGATATTCCAAAGCCGAGGGCGCATATCCATTTGTGGATGGTCTGTATGTTCGCGGATATTCATTTGAAGCAGGTACCTTGGATAAGAATCAGACGTTCACTATTCCCTATGCCGATTTGTTTAAGGCGTACTGCTTTGATTGTGAGTTTAAGAAGCTGATTGACAGCGGACAGTTTATTTTTGCAGATCGTCATCTCGTTCTCAATAACGAGAAATACATAGCGAGAGATCAGTCTGGGAATGCTACGCTGTCAGAATATGCTCTCTCGCACATGGATGAGTGCTGCGTCGTCTTCTCGAAGGGATATAGCTATCAATCGAAATATCAAGGGGCAAGGTATTACACGCAGTTTATGCGGAATGCCGCACCGGTTGAAAATCAGGTTGAATATTCCTTTGAACTGAATGCGCACAACAAGACACTTCTTGAGCAAATCAAGAACGCAAAGCGCCGGTCAGAGGTCATGCGTAGATATCCCGGTTCCTTTGCTGAGACGCTGGTAGCGCTGCAGAAGGAAAGGAAGCTCTCAAATAAGCAACTGGCTGACCGCTCACTCGTGGGAGAAAAAACCATTCAGCGTTTGGGAAACGATGAAGAGTATCCGACTTCAGTTCAGACAGTTCTTGCATTATGCGTAGGTCTTAAGCTGCCTTTGCCAGAGGCTGAGATGTTTCTCGGTAAAACAGACTTAAAATTAAATTCAATGAAGGGTGAAGGATACGTTTATCAATGCGTATTAGGAGCCTGTGCTGAGAATTCAATTTATGAAATAAATGAAATGCTCAAAGAAAACGGAATTACTCCTCTGGGGAGCGATCCAGATCTTCAGTAAGACGAGGAGGATTGATGCGGAATGAAAGGTTCAGAATGCAAATTCGTTAAATACATGGAAGGCTCAGACAAGCGGTTTGTCATTCCGGTTTACCAGAGAAACTACGACTGGAAAACTGAAAACTGCAAGCAGCTGTACGATGACCTTGTAAAAATCATTAAGGGGCATCGGAAGAGTCACTTCTTCGGTAGCCTTGTTTCCGTTTATAATCCCGACGGGCACAATGAGGAGTTCCTGATTATCGACGGCCAGCAGCGCCTTACGACAGTATCGCTGTTGTTCCTTGCTATGTATAACTTGATTGATAAGGGGGGCGTTGTGCCGGAGACTGCTAATTTGAAGCAGCGGATTTTTGAGGAATACCTCGTGGATAAGTGGAAGCCGGAGGATACCCGTATCAAGCTCAAACCGGTAAAAAATGACCAGACTGCTTTTGGGAAGCTGTTCTCTGATCCTACGGAGCATATCCGCGAATCCAATCTGACTGTGAACTACGATTATTTTTATGACCGCATTCAGAAACAGGAAATCACTATCGATCAGCTTTACGATGCGATCTGCTGTCTGGAGATTATAAACATCCGGCTGGATATGGACGACAATCCGCAGCTCATTTTTGAGAGCCTGAACTCGACCGGTCTTGACCTTAGCGAAGGTGATAAGATCAGAAACTTCATACTGATGGGCTTGCCTTCTAAGGAGCAGGAGGATTATTACGAAAAATACTGGAATAAGATCGAGGTCTGCACGAAGTATGATGTGAGTGCTTTCATCCGGGATTACCTGAGTGTGAAACAGCAGGCCATCCCGCAACAGAAGAAAATCTACATCAATTTTAAGGACTTTGTGGAGCTTGGAAAAATTAAAACGGAACCACTTCTTGCAGAGATGTTGGCCTATGCAAAACGATACCAGATTCTCCTTGATGGTAATTCCGGCAGCGCTGCTCTTGACGCTTGCATTGACCGACTGAACCGTCTGGAGACTACGGTAACAAGGCCTTACTTCCTCGAAGTGCTGCGCCTATATAACGAAAATAAACTGACGTTGGCACAGGTTACTGAAATTTTCCTAACGACAGAGAATTACTTGTTCCGCAGGACGATGTGTGACCTGCCGACAAATGCCCTGAATAAAATTTTCCTCATGCTGCACCGAGAGATCATCCGATACGACGGTACCGAGGATAACTATGTCGAGAAGCTCAAGTATGCACTTCTTTCCAAGAAGGAGCGTGCCCGCTTCCCGGACGATGTGGAGTTTAAGACGGCATTTGAGGAACGTCCAGTTTATCTGATGAACAGCAAGAATAAGATTTACATTCTTGAGCGCTTTGAGAACTTCGGCACTTCGGAGGATAAGGATGTATACCGTCACTGTGACGACGGCACTTATTCAATTGAACACATTATGCCTCAGCATCTGACACCGGTGTGGCAGAAGGAGCTGGGCGATGACTATGAGCAGATACATGAGATTTGGCTGCATCGTATGGCAAATCTTACGCTGACAGCCTATAACTCGAAATACAGCAATAGCTCTTTCACTGAAAAGAAAACCATGCAGAATGGTATCGATGACAGTGGTATCCGCATGAATACTTGGATTGCCAAGAAGGACAAGTGGACGCTGGCGGAGCTGGAGGAGCGCAGCGAATATCTCA
>OCTW011209444.1_pt1 | contig 11823 bp, 4 predicted proteins | sample 1539671 | NCBI WGS metagenome assembly OCTW01 (sample SAMN02144230, study PRJEB22623) | gut metagenome | biome: sheep rumen | host: Ovis aries | place: New Zealand | reverse complement strand
TGCTCAGAATTAAATTGCAGGATTGCGATGACGATTATGAACGCGTCGAGCTCAACCGCCGTATTGCTTCCATTCTGAAGGATCAGCTTGGAGACAATCAGGGCGCATTTGATGCGTTTAAATCAGCGCTCAAGATTGACATTTCGGATGATTCCCTTCGCAATGACTTTGAGAAGCTGGCGCTTAAACTTGAATCACCCAGGGAAATTATTGATCTGTACGATGAGAGTCTGAAATCTGTGGATGATGATGTTCTGAAGAGAACATTATATCAGCGCATTGCCAGTATTTATGAAAATGAGCTCGGTGATAATGAGCATGCCATTTCGGCATATCGTTCGATGCTTGAGCTGGATGATCTCGATAAAGATTCTCTCAATGCCCTGGAACGTCTATATACGGATGCCCAGAATTGGCCGGAGCTTTTGAATATTCTCAAGCATAAAGCAGAGATTGGCGATGGGGATGAAAAAGTCGATATCCTTCGCAAGATGGCCACTATCAACAATGATTGTCTGGACAACACCAAGGCTGCAATCGACTGCTATCGTGAAATTCTGGACAATGTTTCCGATGATCAGGATGCCATTAATGCGTTGGAAACGCTTTATACCAATACCGAGGATTGGGAAAATCTGTCCGAGAATTATGGACTTAAGCTTCAGCTGGCTTCCGATAATGAAGAAAAACGCGATCTTCTCAAGAAGATGGCCCATCTTCAGGAAGAGAAGATTAAACAATACGATGAAGCAATTCAGCTGTACACGCAGGTTCTCGACCTGTTCCCAGAGGATGAAGACACACTCGATTCGCTGGATCGCCTGTATCTGAGCCAGGAAAATTACGACGATCTGACGGAAATCCTTCGCAAAAAACTCGAATTGCACAAGGATTCTGACACTGCCGATTCGATTGAATATCGCCTTGGGCAGATTTATCAGGATAAGCTCGATTCAGTCGATCAGGCTCTCGATTATTACAAATCCATTCTCGAACGTAAACCTGAGCATGAACAGGCTCACGAAGCGCTTCGTGGTTTGTTGGGGAATGAGGATTATCAGATCGAAGCATCCCGCATTCTCGAATCTGTCTATTCCAGAACAGATCAAAATGAGAAACTTGCAGAAATGCTTGAGATTCAGCTTGCCAATGAGTCCGATCCCTACACCCAGGTTGATTTGTTAAAACGCATTGCATCGATCCACCAGGATAAGCTTTCCAATTACGAAGCGACGTTCAAGGATTTTGCCCGTATTGTAAAGATCAGCCAGGAACCCGAATATCTTGAGCAAATTGAGAATTTGAGCGAAGTCCTGAACAATACTCAGGAACTCGTCGATGTTTATAAGGATGTGGTTGGCAATGTATACGATCCTGAACTTCAGGTGTCGTTTAACAATAAGATTGCCGATATGCTGCAGAATCGTCTCGATGATGAGGCTCAGGCTGAAACCTTCTACAAAGCAGCACTCGAAGTCCAGAATGATGAATCTCACGCCCTGGATGCCCTGGATGCCATTTATACCAAACGCGAATCCTGGAAAGATCTGCTTGAGATTCTGTCGCAGAAACTGGATGTTTCTCCCGAAGCAGAAAAACAACTTCCGTTGCTATATCGCGTTGCAGATATTCAGGAAAGACTGTGTTCCGAGCATGATGAGGCCATCGAGACCTACCAGCGCGTACTTGAACTGGATGCTTCAGAACAAAAGGCAAAGGATGCATTGTCTTCAATTTACGAACAGCAGGAAATGTGGACTGAACTCAGCGATCTGCTTCGTTCCGAGATTGCCGATGCTTCCGATGCGGATGCAGTTGCATCCCTCAAATTTAAACTGGCAAAACTCCAGAATGAAAAGCTCAATGATGATTACGAAGCAGTTCAGACACTGCAGGAAATCATTGCGGCCAACCCGGAGGACGAACGCGCCCGTGGGTATTTGGAGGAACTCTTTGAAAAAGGCGTCAATCCGACAGCGATTGCCGATATCCTTGAGCCGATTTATAAATCACACAATGATTGGAATAAGCTCATCCATTCTCTCGAGGTGAGAGTAGGCATTGAGGAAGATGAGTACAGCAAGGCCCAGATTCTTAATGATATAGCCAAGACTTACATGGATAATCTTGATGATTCTGGGAAAGCTCTTGAAACTTATGGCCGCATCCTCATGCTTCAGCCGACCGAGACGAGTGTTCAGCAGCAAATTGAGACGCTCGCTTCACAGACAGGGCAGCTTCAGGTCTGGGCAGACCTTTACAGTAAGGTTATCGAAGATAATCTGATCGATGATTATCAGGATAAACGCGTGATCATGATTTCGTTGGCCCGACTGCTTGCAGAACGTCTGGGGGATCATGATAAGGCTCGTGAGCTCTGCGACAAAATGCTCGAAGAAGAGCCCGAAGAAATGGAAGCTTATGACATTCTCGAATGGTCATACGCCGAAAAACGCGATTATGATTCCATGCTGAAATTGTGGCTTAAGAAAGCCGAAATCCTTCAGGATCAGGATGAAAAAATCGGCCTCATGCTTCGCATTGCGACACTTCAGGAAGAAGTTGCTCATGACGAAGCGGCCGCTTGTGCGACTTATCAGCAAATCCTCGAACTGGATCAGAATGCTCAGGGGGCCGCACCTGCACTCGAAAGATTGCTTCGTAAAACCGAAAATTATGAGGCGTTGGCTGACTTCTACAGGCAGCAGGGCGATTATGCTGCCAATGATGATGCCCGCGTCGATAATCTCCAAAAACTGGGCGTCGTCCTTTATCGGGAACTTCACAATGTCGAAGAGGCCACGAGTGTGTTCGGGGATGCGCTTGCAACACAGCCGAATTCCTCGGCATGCAAACGTTCTCTTGAAACGATGCTGACTGAAATAGAACCGACGGATGAGAATGCAGAAATTCGCAATAACATTGCCACCATGCTTGAGCCGCTGTACTCAGATGCTGAATGGAGCAAACTCGCCAAGGTGATCGATGTGATGATTCATGCGACAGATGATCCGGATTCAAAAGTGGATCTCTATATGCGTGAAGCTGCACTCTATGAGGTGCACGATTCCCATGCCAAACGGGCTTTCGATACGTATGCCAAGGCCTTTGTTCTCGCGCCGGGCAATACCGATGCTCGCGAAAAACTCGAACTTCTGTCTGCTGATTTCGAAAATAGCTCGCAGTTGGCTGATGTTTATAGTCGGGCAATTCAGTCCTGTGAAGATGATGTCGAAAAGACCTCACTCTATGAAAGACTGGCTGCAATCTATCGCGACAATCTTAAGGATAATGAAAAAGCTGCAAGTGCTTATGAGGCAATTCTCGGATTGGATGAATTCAATCTTCCTGCCATCACTGCACTGGAAGATCTGTATGCCAAAACGCAGCAGCATGAAAAACGCGTCGAAGTTCTCCGCAAACATGCTGATCTCGCGTCGGATGTCATCGATCAGAAAGATCTCTTCTATCGGATTGCAGATATTCAGGAATCCGTCCTTAACCAGAATGATGAAGCCATTAAGACATACCAGAACATTCTCGCTCTCGATGCCGAGGATCAGGTCGCTCTGGATGCACTCGAAAAACTCTATGAAAAAGCTGAGAACTGGGGCGAATTAATCGACATTTACAAACGCAAGATCGATGTCGTCTCCACTTCTGAAGAACGCGTCGCTCTGTATGTCAAGGTCGCTCGCACCTATCGCGAAAAACTCAATGACACAGACAATGCCATTGAGAATTACGTTCAGGCTCGCAACGAGGATAACAACAATCTCGATATTCTCTCCGCACTCGAAGACCTCTATACAGAAACTCAGAATAATTCGGAATTGCTCGAGACACTTCAGGCTAAGATCGATTACGCAACGAACATTGGCAATTCTGAACTCAAGCATCTGAATGAACTCAAAATGGCTCGCATCCTCATTGCGGACGGCAATGAAAATGCCCGCGCTATCGAGGTTCTCGATTCTGTCATTAAAGAAGATGCCCAGAATGCAGATGCACTTGGCATGCTCAATGGTTTGCTTGCAAATGAAGATCTCGTCAATGATGTGGCCGCCATCCTCATGCCGCTCTATAAAAATGCCGAGAATTACAGGGATTATCTGCGTGTCTGTGAGCGTCAGATCGAAATCTCCAATGATGATTTCGAAAAACATGCCCTCTATATGGATGCCGCTACGGTGGCCGCAGTACAGCTCGGTGATGCCAACAAGGCCTTCGATTTGCTCAAACCCGCCATGCTCGCCAATCCTTCGGACGATGAACTCGCTGGCTTGGCTGAAAACGTTGCAGAGCAAAATGGTGCCTATGATAAACTCACTGAACTTTGCGAGTATGTCATCGAAAATGCCAATGACCCGGATGCTTCGGTCAAACTCTCGCTGCTTGCTGCCAAATACTATGAGCAAAAACTCAACAATATGGATAAGACCATTGCACAGTATGAACGCATCATTGACATTGATGTACTTCACATCGGTGCACTCGAGAATCTCCATAGACTTTACAAGCAAACCGGGCAGACCGAAAAACTCGCAAAAATCCTGCAGCAACTCATCGATGCTGGTGCCACGCCGCTCAATGAGATGCGCTATGAACTTGCACAACTCAAGATTTCGGATGAACCTGAAGCTGCTTTGGAGCTCCTCAAACAGATCCTCTGGGAAGAGCCCGAAAACGAGAATGCCATTCTCGCGCTCGAAACTCTCCTGCCCAACAAGCAGCTCACACTCGATATCGCCGAATTCCTCGAACCGCACTACAACAAGATTGGAGATAATGTAAAACTTGCAAACCTCCTGCGTGCAAAAGTCGAATTGACCGAAGATCAGGATGATGCAATCATGCTTCTCAAACAGCTCGCCAAGATTGAGCTTAATGAACTGCATGACGATAAGGCTGCATTCGATACCTATGTCAAAGCGCTCGAAAAAGATTCGACAGATACCGAAGTCCTCGCCGAAATCGAAGCCATTGCAAGCCGAATTGAGCTCTGGCAGGAACTTGCGGATGCCTACGAAAAAGCCATCGCTTCCGCCACCGATGATACCGATAAAATCGGTATGTATCTCAAACAGGCCAACATCCTCGATGAGAAACTCGGTAAACTCGATGAAGCAAAATCGGCACTCATGCACATCCTCGACATCGATGCCGATAACCTCGATGCACTGCATCATCTCGAAGCCATCTACACCAATGCTCAGGATCATGAGAATCTCCTCAATACCAAGGCACATCTGGCTGAGCTGACTTACGAGGCTGCCGAGCAGAAAAAATTGCTCTATCAATGTGCCGATATTGCACTCAATACTCTGGCTCTCAATGAGAAAGGTATTTCCTATCTCGAAAAAATCATCGAAATCGATGATACAGAAACCAATGCCATTGAGCCTCTGCTCGTCCTTTATCAGGAATCGCAGAACTACGAGAAATATGCAGAACTTCTCAATAAGAAACTGCTCAATCTCACCGATCCGCTTGACAGATATAATACCTACATCAGTCTGGCAAAGGTCAGCGAAGAAAAACTTCAGGATCCTGCCGCCGCCATCGATGCCTATCGAAGTGCACTCAATATCAATCACAACACCGAGACGTATGCCTCGCTCGAATCTTTGCTGCTGGCACACCAACAGTATCAGGAACTCGACGACCTCTACCTCGATCAGCTCGAGAATACCGTCGATGGGGCAAAACGCTCTGCCATCAAGGTAAAACGTGCCAAAATTGCTGAAGAACAGTTCAACGATGACGATCAGGCTATCAGCCTCCTCAAGGAAGCACTCAGTGACGATCCGGCCAATGCTGCTGCATTCAATGCACTCGATGCCATCTACTCGAAGAATGACAATTATGATGAGCTCTATCAGCTGCTCCTCGAACAGAAAGAAACTGCTACCTCTGAGGATGCCATTCTGACATTCAACATTCGTATCGCTAAATTGGCCGCCACACACCTCGGTGATCCAGACAAAGCTATCGACTCGCTCACCGAAGTGCTTCGGGCACAACCTGATAATATCGAAGCCATCGACTCACTCATCGATATTCACAGACAACAGAAAGCTTACGATCTCGCATTTAATATGATGCAGCGTAAACTCGATGTTCTCACGACCAATGAGGAAAAGGCTAACGTTAAATGCGAATTGGCACGACTGCTTAAATCCGCAAAATGGGATGTTTCGCAGATCGAAACTGCTTATCGTGAAGCGCTTCTTTACGATCCGAAAAATGAAGATGCACTCAATGCACTGATCGATCTCGCCAAAGAAGCCGGAAATACCGCGCGCCATCTCGAATTGCTCAATCTCAAGGCCGATAACCAGACGAGCGAGAAGGAAAAGATGGAAATCCTTAACAATATTGCCGAAATTGCTTCTGCCGATCCTGCCTTTGCCAAAGAAGCAGCTCAGGCACTTGCAAAACTTTATGAGGCTCAACCCGATGATACCGAACTCGGTGAACGCGTCGTCAATGCCTATATCAAAGCAAATATGCCCGATAAGGCACAACCCGTACTCGATTCTATCATCGAAAAACTCAGCGCCGCCAAACAGACAAAACGTCTCCCGCCGTTCTACAGCCTCAAGGGCAAGATGCTCAAACTCAGCGGCAATACACAGGGCGCTCGCGAAGCCTTCGAGGCGGCTGCAGCTATCGATAAGACCAATGTCGCCAATAACCTCGAACTCGGTATCCTGCTGTACGAAGCCCACGATTACGATGCTTCACTCAAGATCATGCAGACGCTGCTGCTCCACCAGATGAACGTCAAAGATAAGGAAGTCAAAACCAATATCTTCTATTATCTCGGCATGCTGCGCATGGCTACCAACGATCCAAAACGCGCTAAAGATATGTTCAACCGCGCACTCGGCGTCGATCCAAATCACGAACCGACAAAAGAAGCAATGGCAAGCCTCGGATAACAACTCAAGCCCCCTTCATCCTGGGGGCTTTTTTGTTGACGGGGGAAATTCCCCCGCGGCGCTTTTTGCCACAGGCAAATACGCGCCTCCCCCACGCCGCTATTGCTGCGCAATACGCGGCGTTTTGACACTCCCTCAGCTTTGACGCGCGTATTGGCAAAGCCAATAGCGCGGAATGTGTGGCGTATCGCACCGCGATAGACACACAAAATATTATTCCCCCAAAAAATAAACTTGGCACAAAATGTGCTAAATACCATGACAGGTTCTACGAACCAACGACTTCTACAGTAAATCGATTGTTATCTTTAAAACATACAACACTCGTAAGAGAACGGAGGAAGCCATGTTAAAACGATATTCGATCCTTGCTACTTTCCTTGTTGCACTTTTTGCGCTCAGCGGTTGCTACACAGCGACATACACAGCCAGTTCGTCTGTTGCCGTTGCAAGAGTTGCCTATTATGGACCGCATCCCGTCGAAGATGTTTATGGTGATGTTGACTGGTGCACCATTCAGGGACCACATACACACGCATATTCTCCCGAGTCGGAAGATTTCTATGTCATTGACAACGGTCGTTATGTTTTCGTCGGCGATCCCACCTACTATGTGTCCAGCGTAAGTTTCGATACTTACTATTACATGGGCGTTCACCCGCTGCCCTTTGGCAATCACTGGTGCTACATCAACGGGCCGCACAGACATCACTGGGCCGCTTCTGGTTATTATAACTACACGCGCGTAGGTTCCTACAATTACTACACGTACTATGGTGGATATAATAGCTACTATCGTCCGGATCACGTTCACTACGATCTGCACCACTATTATTCCGCACATCCCCCTGTCCGCTACCATGATCACTATGACCATACGGCTGGTATGAGAAATCCTCCTCCCATGCCGCATGGCGGATACACGAACAATCCTGGCAACTCTGTCCGCCCGGATATCCCTGGCAACAATCCCAATCGCCCTGGCGTGAACCAGGTTGCCAATAATAACCGTCCCAATCCCAATGGGAACAACAATGCCGTAAGTCCTGCAAATCCAAATAACGCAGCACCTTCGCGTCCAACGGTTGATAATGTCAATGTCCGTCCCGCAACCTCCAATGCAGTCGCTGCACGTCCTTCGACAGCCAATGTCAACGTTCGCCCTGCAACCTCCAGCTCAACGGCCGCACGTCCTTCGGTAGATAATATCAATACGCGTCCTTCTACCTCAGCTGGTACGGTCGCACGTCCTTCTACCTCCCCGAGTACGGTCGCACGTCCTTCTACCTCCCCGAGTACGGTCTCTCGCCCGTCGGTTGACAATATCAATACGCGTCCGACGACGTCCACGGGTACGGTCACACGTCCTTCTACCTCCCCGAGCACAGTCTCTCGTCCTTCTACCTCCACAAGCACGGTTTCTCGTCCTTCTACCTCCACAGGCACGGTTTCTCGTCCGACGGTTGACAATATCAATACGCGTCCGACGACGTCCACGGGTACGGTCTCTCGTCCGTCTGCTTCCACTGGCACGGTAACGCGTCCGTCAGCTTCTACAGCCGTAACGCGTCCTTCTACCTCCCCGAGTACGGTAACGCGTCCGACAGTCGACAATGTCAACACACGCCCTGTTTCCTCCACGAATACGGTGACGCGTCCGACGAATTCTACAGGAATTGTCTCTCGCCCGTCATCCTCTTCCAACTATGATCCTTCACGTCCCTCGACGGTTTCAAGACCCTCTTCCTCTTCATCCTCGGTTTCACGTCCCTCCTCTTCATCCTCTGTCTCCCGTCCCTCCTCTTCGGGTTCCTCTGGCCGACTCTCCAATGCCGGTGGTAAAGGTCAATACATGGAAGATGAAGAATACAACAGTGGCAGCAGCAGTGGCAGCAGCGCCCGGGGTTCACGCGGAGTAAGCTCCTCCCGTGGCAGCAGCAGTAGCAGCAGTTCCGGCTCTTCCCGCAGCGCACGCTCAGTGAGAGGTCGTTAATATCTCATAAAAAAAGCACTGTTTGATACAGTGCTTTTTTTTTGCAACAACAAAAATTCACAGTCGAAAAAAAAGCCATCCAAACTTTTGGGGTCACTTCAAGTTTGGATGGCTTTTTTTTAGGCCACGGTTTAACCACCGTGGATTTGCATTTGTCTCTGATTTCTGCTTTTCTTTGATTTGAGCTTTGAGCTTTGAGCTGAATTCATATCAACGCTCGTTAAGCAGAGCCCCAAAAAATTATTAATTAGAAATAAACCAGAGAACACATTCATTAGCTAACTGCTAACTGCTAACTGCTAACTGCTAACTGCTAACTGCTAATTGCTAATGGCTAATTTCTTCCACACTGCATTCAAAGTCTTTTGGCTGTCGATGGATTGCAGGTCAAAACCGATGACCGTCAAAGACCCGCCCGATTCGAGTTTTTCCTGGGTTGCTACATTGGTCGAACTCATTTCAAAAATGGGTTTTCCATTCGTCCAGGTTTGTACCTGCGAGGGACGCCCAGATCCGGTACCCGCTGCTTTGCGAAGTCTCTGGTTAAGTTTGCCTGCTCCCAGGCGACGATCTTTGGCAACCACTGGTTCTCCAAAACACCCCAGGACTTTGCCCGATTTCGGGGCACAGGTGCCACCGGCAGCTTCGCTCGTATGGGCATCCGAAATATTCACAATGACAGGTACTTTCGCCTGAAGGGCACTCTGGTAATCTTCCGGATTCCATGCAATCGAACCTTCGCACGCAGTCGAATGGAAAAGAACCCCCTCTTTGGCCGTTCCCCCAAGTTTCTGCACTGTTTCAATTCCCCAATCATTGCCCACGAGATTGGCAAGCGGACGCTCATGAGAAAATACATGCCCGTCGGGGCGCATGGCCGCATCATGTCTGCATTTGGCTTCCTCGACAATGCGCAAGGTTTTGGCACCCGGGCGATAGCTGTATATCAGAGATGGCGCGCTTTCTGCTCCCTTTGAGTTCACCGATGTCACACGAATATGATGAGGCGCTTCTTTGAGTGAAAGTTCGTTGACTGTCGGTTCACTCAATACACTCCAGGTATTCCCATCCTCACTATGATAGACACGATACCCGACTGCTTCTTTCACACTCTGCCAGCGTGCCATAACCCGGCCATCTTTCTCTTTGGTCAATGACTCCATCCTCGGCGTTTGTGGCATCGGGGCATTCAGATGATTGCCCAAAAAGACACGCAAAATCCGATCAATCGACTGTCGGGTCAACTTGCGATTCTTCATCCCATTGACGATGATCGAGAATGCATACGTATGCCCGTCATGGCGGTTGACAAAAAATCCCGATCCGGAAATCGTGTCACGAAGTGTACCCGATTTGGCATATACCCGGCCCTTGCCGTCATCTATGGCTAACCTGCCCCCGTAAGTACCATCATACCCGGCAATCGCCATCGAAGCTGCCCACTCGCGACCGACAGGCGATTGGAGCATGTATTTGACCAGATTTGTAAAAAAGTCAGCAGTCATGCGGTTGTCATGCGATAAGCCAGATCCATCGTGAATCTCAAAGCCCTTCACAGATAACCCCGCATCCTTCAGCCAGGCTTTAACACCTTTGACGCCCGCCTCGTAGGTATTGGTATGCGAAGTCTTATCCCCAATGGCGAGCATCAGCATATCCGCATATTCATTATGGCTCGCGCGGTTCAACGGGACAATCGCTTCCGATAGTACCGGCGAAAGCCACGAGGCGATCTTCTTCCCCTCCGTCTTGGCACTCTGCTGAATGTGCAATCCACCATAGGAAATCTTGCTCTTTTTCAGCAATGCACCAAATTGATTGCCTGCACGCTTAAGGTGCGTGATCGTCGAAAGCGTACCCGTCGCTAGACCACCATAAACCACATACCCCGATACAATCACATCCCCGGTAATCTTGTGAATACCCGCGTCCCGAATCTGCTGTATCAAACCACGCATAGGGACATCACCCGCACTGTAAAATCGCGTTGACCACGTAAAATCATGGTCAATATGAAGATGAAGATTCCCCTTCAGAACACCTTTTTCTATTTTTCCATCGGTGTAAATCGCACTCTCAAATTGGTACTCTGGTCCCAAAATATTGAGCGCTGCTGCTGTCGTGACAAGCTTCGTATTCGAGGCCGGCTTTAAAAATGTATTCTCATTGTGAGCATAGACGATATCACCACTGTCGAGATCGACTATCTGAATGCCCACGGTCGTCAGCTTGAGCGTCTTTTCATTCAATATGGATTTGACACGTTCTGCAAGCGACTTCTTGGTGGTTTTGGAAGCAACCGGAACTGCTGGAAGTTGGGTCTTCGGGGAAAATGCTGCCGTCTTTTGAGGCTTCGACGGGGGGTTCGCTGTATCGGTGACACTCACGCGACCTTCAAGTGTCCGTAATTTCGGGGTTTCCTGTCCCATTGCCTCCGTATGCCATATCAATCCCAGAAGCATGCAAAGCGAATACCATTTGAGCGTCCTTGCCATTTCTCTTTTTTTTATGCGGCTCTTTGCAAAATGATAGACACGCCGCCGCGAGGGCATGTCCTTAAATAGGATGACACCAAATGCCAGACACGGCAATTTTACGGGGTTCACTGTTGCTGCTCAGCCGGGACAGAGCCCTGGCTGAACTGTTACGTTCACTTCCCAAAGTGTACGATTTTGGTTTGCCACCATAAAAAATGTGCTTAAATTTTTAACTGTTTGCCACTCCCTTGACTGTTATAATGACATATACATTCAAAACGTAAAAAATAGGCTCTGTTAAACAAACGTGGATAAGAAGTGAACTGTGGATGACTACATGCATTCCCTACATGAGCGGCGACACGATGTCGCCGCCCGAACGTGTACGACACGATGTCGTTTCACGTTC
>OCTW013372921.1_pt1 | contig 11826 bp, 6 predicted proteins | sample 1539671 | NCBI WGS metagenome assembly OCTW01 (sample SAMN02144230, study PRJEB22623) | gut metagenome | biome: sheep rumen | host: Ovis aries | place: New Zealand | reverse complement strand
TCACAAAACCCATTAGTCGCTACTACTTCAATCTTGGTGAAGTTGCCGAGGGTGGTGGTAAATGTTCCGTTTTCCTCGAAATTCTTTTCGGAGAAGTCTATAGAGCCGGCAGTTATAGTGACACCGTCCTTGGTGAAAGAATTTCCACTGCCGGTTATATCATTGTTGTTCCACGTTACGGTGATGGTATATGTGAATGAGATGTTGCTCAGGTCAGAGTAGTCAAGCGTTGCGGTTCCGGTGGTATTAGTGGTAATATCACCATTGTTAGACGCAATGGTCGCCCCTGTGCAGCCGGCAATTGTATAGTTTTCGGGTTTATAAAATACACCAATGTCGCTGGTCCCGGTATTCGTGCCATACTTGTTCCCGGAGAAAGAGCAGTTTATCAGGCGAACCTCGCTTCCGTCATTGATACCAATCGCACCGCCATAGTATGCGTTGCTATTGGTCGTATAATTATTGGTGAACGTACAGCCGCTCATGTAGAGACTGCCCCCGAAGTTATTGATGGCTCCGCCTATTTCACCGGAATAGTTGCCGCTGAATGTCGTGTTGATGGCATACAGTTTACCTTTGTTCTCTATCGCACCGCCACCGTTGTTGTTGTTTACGTGGCAGTTGCTTATCGTACATCCGTCAAGCACTATTGTACCGAAATTATTGATGGCAGGGCCGCCACTACTGACAAACCCTGTGAGGGTGAGATCCTTAAAGGCAACGGTTGCAGAGGACGCAACGCTGAAAGCCCTGATTTCTGAAGAGGTACTGAGCTCCTTTCCGTTGCCGTCGATGGTCAATGTCACATTACTAATACTAATCTCTTCAGTGCAAACAATGTCGTTCATGAGTTTGACATTCTTTCCGGCGCTCAGTGCGGTTTGCAACTCACTAAAGGTTGTAACCTCTGTAACAGAAGGAGCTTCCTTAGCCTGTCCTCCTGCGAGTATCTCGCCGGTGGCCCAGTCCTGTACGGTGACGCTTGCTACCTCAATCCTGTTCTTACCCACTACGAGGTTGAAGGTGTAGCTGTTGCCTGCCTCCAGTTCTGGGATGCCCTTCACGAGGAGGGTGCTGCCTTCGCCGTCGGTCAGGGTGATGAAGCGGGCGCCGCTGTCACCATAGCCAGGCACTACGAGGGCGGTGTAGGTAGAGCCTTGACCACCGTCGCCCTGTGCGTATGGGGTGATTTCAGTGCTGCTGCCCGTGGAATTGCCGTTTTCAATGCCGCTGGCTTCGCTGTAGATGCTTACGTTGCTGACGGTCTTCTGGTCATCACGGTACTGGCTGCCGAAGCCGCTGATGCGTACGATGACGCGGGCCATTTTGCGCTCCAGTTGCATCTGGATGTCGCTGCCGCTTGCAGGACGGAAGATCACCTGCTGGCGTGTCATGTAGTCAGCGAGGGCGATTTTCTCCTCGCTGCTCTGGTCGGCGGGCATGGTGAAGGTGGTCATCGACGTGCCGGTGGTCACAGGATAGTAGGCCGAGAAGGTGAGCGGGGACTGTGTCCAGAGGAGGAACTTGTTGGCCTCGGCCTCAGTCCAAGTCTGGTTTTCGGTTGACGTACACTGGAAGATGACGGCCTCCTGATCGTTAGTGCTGACGCTGATTTGGTCGCCTTGGTTGAACTGGCGCTGCGTGTCGTCGGTGGCAGCGGCATTGCTACGGGTAGTACCCTGGAGCGAGCCTACGGAGAAGTTAACACTCACGGCATTATTCGGACGGGTGATGCTAACAGCCTCATCGTCGCTCTGGCAGCTGGCGAGTACGCCCATGAGGGCGAGGGCTGCCATGGAAAGATATTTTGTTGCTTTCATATTGATTGTTTCTTTTTTCGTTATTATGTTATATCGTTATCACAACATTTTGACCTGTTAAAACTTACTCTGTGCCGAGGTTATCGCCAGGCTGGTCTTCCCATGAGCTGACGCTGAAGGCGCGGGCATTGAGGGTCACGGTGTCATAGCCTACGGTGAGAGGCAGCGTGTAGTGCTTGCCCTGCTCCAGGGTGATGGTCTCGGTGTTGGTCCAAGAGAACGAGCGTGTACCGATCTTGAACGAGATGGTCAGGGCACCGGCGGCAATCTGCTGTGGCACTACGATGCTCTCGTAGGTGGCCGTGCTGTGCTGGTTCGTCTCGGTGGCTGCAGTGAAAGCGCTCTGGTTAGCGAGGATGTCGGCAGCAACGGGTGTAGCGGCAGCGGTCACGGTGCCGTAGTTCTCGTTGGCAGTCTCCATGGCATTGAACTGGTAGCCGGCATTGGTGCCACTGATGGTGAACTCGGTGATGTCGGTGGCTTTGTTCAGCTTCGGATCTACCTTATAGAACTCGTTGGCCAGGTCGAGCGTCACGTCGAGCTTCGCCAGTGCGTGATAGAAGTTGATGACCAGTTTGCCGTTCTGCAGCAGTGTCTGCTCGATAGAAGGGTTGGCAATGGTCTTAGTCGGCATGGTCAGCAAGTCCTGCTGCTTCAGAAGGGCCTCGGTGCTCTGGTCGGCAGCCACGGTGAGGCTGGCACCGTTGACGAACTCTCCGTCGGTGAATGTCTTGTCCTGCTTGTAGGCAGCGGTCACGGTGATGCTCTGCTGGTCGTTCTGCCAGAGCATACGGTTCACGGGCATCCACTCATCGCTGGCAAACTGTACGGTATTGAAGTAGCTGTACTGAGCCGATGTGGGGTTGACAATCTTCACCTGGAACTGCTGACCGTTCTGGTTCACATCACTGCTGGTGATGCTGGCGCGGGTTTCTGCATCTGCTGCATCATTCAAGTTGGTGGTGAAGCGGATTACACCATCCTCAGGGAACTGCGACTGCTGCTGTACGGTCTCGATAGCATCGTCGCTGGAACATGCCGTCAGCGCCATAGCTGCTGCAGCTGCAAAGAAAATGTTTTTGATTTTCATAATGGTATTGCTTTAAATTAAAAATATTGAATTGTTGTAGATGGGAGCCCTCCTCGCCAAAGAGGCAAAAGTGGGGCTCTTACTGAAGTGCCTGTCCGCCACTGATGGTGGTACCTTCGGTCCAGTCGTTGATGCTGACAGAACCGAGTTCTATCTTGTTGCGGCCCACGATGAGGTTCAGCGTGGTGTACTTGCCGACCTCGAGGGGGATGTCAGCGTCGTGGGTGTAGGTGAAGGACTGACCGTCGATGGTGAGCGTGACGGTGCGGAAGCCCGTCTGCGGAATCATGATGCCGCTGAAACTGCGGGCATAGCCCTCGGCAGCGTCCTTGGCGGCAAGGGCGACAGCTGCCTGATCACCGGCAACATAGGTCTTGGCCAGATAGTCAATGGTACAGGTCTTGGCAGCCGTGGCCTCGCAGGAAGCCACTTCAGGGGCTGCGTCCCACTGGTTGCGGAAGTTCAGATTGACATAGAGCTTCGCCATGGCGTGGTCGAAGGTCAGCGAGACGGGGTTCTGCGTGGCCATGAGTCCGCTCGTCTGGCGTGCCACAAGCAGGTCGCTCTGCTCATACTTGGTGTTGTCCACCGTGTAAGGGTCGGCAGTGAAGTCGGTCACCGTGCGTGCAGGATAGATACCGAGGAAATAGTGGGCGGTCACCATGTCGGCCCAAAGCATAGGCGTGGCAGGTGTCCACTTGCCATCGGCACCGAGACTGTTTACTACACCATCTACCACACGGTCGGCAGGAACGGCTGTGGCAGAGCCTGTCCAGGCGTAGATACTGACACCATCACCAGTGTCGAACACCGTGGTGTTGCCTGTGGTCGTGGCACGGGTCATAGCACCGATATTCGCCTCGATGGTGATGTACTTGGCTTCCTGCTGAACGGGAGCCGACTCGTCGTTGCTGCACGCTGCGGCCATCAGACCGAGAGCAGCGAATGGGATAAATCTTAAAGCTTTAATCATTTGTTATATGCTTTTAGTTATCTTTAATTATTAGTTGGATTAAGTATTTCGCCAGTGATGCTCCAGCCCTCCTGCCAGTCGCTGATGGTCATAGCCTCGAAACGCATGTAAGGAGCAAGGGAGGCATAATCGAAGTCCATGGTGTAGTACATGCCAAGTTCCATACGTGGGCAGTCGGCGGTAGATACTAGCACATTGCCATCGGCAGCGGTGGTGGTGATACGAAGCTGTGTACGGCTCTCGCCGGCTGCTGTAGGAAGCAGGCGCTTGCCGTCCAGACGGAGCGTGGTGGCATCATCGGCTGTAGGAGAAAGGGAGCCGAAGTCGGCAATGGTCTGCTCTGACATCGGCACACCGTAGCGGCCGTTGGCATCTTTCTCGGTGAGCATGACACCTGCTGCGACCTTCTCCACGGCAATAGCCACCTTGGTACCTGAAGGCACACCCGTCACGTTGACGGTGAGCGTAGGCAGCAGGCGCTGCAACGTAAAGTCTGCCACGGTGATCTGCCCGTCGAGGATGGTGACGTGGGTCACGGCATACCACGATTGGCGGGGAGACGAGGCATATTCCTGCAATGATACGCTGGTTGGAGTGAGGCTATTGGATGAAGATGAACCGCTGCTGAACAACTGGTAGCCGGATGATTCGTCCATATCGGCCGTGACAAGAATATCATACTCCCCTACCGGCAACTGCTGCAGCCAGTCTGCACTTCCCTTTACAGAGGAGAAGGAGCGGGAACGGGTGACACCATTATTGCCCTTTATCTGGAAAGAAAGATTATCAATGGAACTGATGGCTACTGAGTCGGACTCATTTTCCCAAAGAAGTTGGGGAGTGACATACCCCACAGACTCTTCGTCGGACTCATTGGGCTGGAACTCATGCTTGTCGTGATAACAGGCAGTGAGAAGACCTCCCCCTACCCCTCCCAAAAGAAGGGGAGTTAAAATGTTAGATATAAGAGCCGTCTTTATTCTCTTTCTAATAGATGTTTTCATAAGCTCATGTATTATTTTTCGTTCATCATCAATTCTACACGGCGGGCTGCCTTGCTGGTTGGTGCCTTGCGGTCAATACCTTTGCCGATGACAGGATGCAGACGGTGGCCGTCTATGCCACGGCGCTTGAGCAACATCTTAACGGTGCCGGCACGAAGTTGGGTTAACCGAAGATTGTAACCCGCAGAACCCGTCTTAGAGGCATATCCGTTAATGCTCAGTGTTACATCCGGCTGTGCTTTCATCAGCTCTGCCACGGCATTGAGCTTATCGGCCTCTTTTTGTGTCAGACGGTGACTGTTGTGAGCAAAGTAGAGGACTGGAAGCTCGACGGTTGTTTCAGCCTTCGGTGTGGCGTTTTCTACAGGCTGTTCCTTCACAACAAGTTGCTTCTCGATGACCGGTTGTTCTTCGACTACAGGCAGTTGTTCTACGACCGGTTCTGGCTCTGTAGCGATGACTGGGACCTCGAATACAGGCTTAGACTTGATCGGTTTGCCAAAGTGGTAGGCCAACTTCAGACCTGCCTCATAGATCAGGTTGCTCTTGTGCTTGTACTTAGGAATATTGTCGAATCGGTCGCCAGTGAGGCAAGTAATACCGCCATAGAGTTGAAGACCGAAGCTCTCTGCAACACGGTAGCCCAAGGAACCCTGACCGCCAACACCGAAATGCCACTGACGCTTGAACTCGTTCTCATATCCTTCAGCAAGATGCTTAGTACGGGTCGTAACGGCTGACACCTGTGGAGAGAGGTTGAGCGACCACTTAGTCGTGGGCTTCGTGAAAAGCGACAACACATCGAAGTTAGGCTGCAAGCCGAAGCGTATCCACGAGGTCTTAGCCTCCAGGTCACGATAGTAGTTGCCCTGCTTGCCTAAGACAGGAGCAAAGCTGATATCACCGTCAGTAGACAACCAGAACGGATCGCAATCGAGCGAGGTCTGTTTCTGACGGCCCATCGTGGCGAGAGCTTCTAAGGAGAACAAGCGGCTGAACTGATAGCCGCCAAAGACACCAGCTTGAATACCAACATGCGTCTGCCTCTCGGTGATGCTACGGAACGTGGCCTGACCAAACGAGGTTCCACCACCAAGACCTACATACCAACCACGCTGATAGTCACGATGGCTATCCTGGGCTAAGGCCGGTAACGTGCCTATAGACATGAACGCTATAAACAGCAAATGGAATTTGGCCATTGATTTTACTCCGATAGTATCCAAATTTAACCGTTTTTTCATGATGCGAATGCGAATTTAAATAATAGTTTGTCTGTTGCGAATAATCTCTCTGCCGCAAATATATATGAAAAATAATTAATAAAACGTATAATTTTCAAAAAAAAAAAAGAAATGTTAATTGTCTTGTTTTCTGCGTATAAAACAAGACATATACGCTCGGATCGCCCTTTGATTCCCCGAAACCGCGGTCGTCATAGCAAAGTGTGGCAAGGTCACGTTTGGCCAGAGCGTCGGCTTAGTATCAATAATGCCATGAGTAATTACTTTTGGTATCTGAATCTTTTGCACCGAGTGGCGTTATGGCAAGAGAAAAAAATCAAATATTATAGACTGAATATCATAATTCAAAGTTGATATGCCTGATAAACTGATACTTTTGCATCGAAACACAAAAATGAGATATAATCCCATAAAAAACACTGAGATAAACAGAATTTTTATTTAACACAAACTTCTTATTTCTGAGATAAGATGTTGATGTCCGCGACGGATAGTACACTTCTCTTATAATTGGTTAATTAAAAGATTTGTTTTTCAAACCTAAATAAAAATAATAAAAGTACTAAAAACATGAAGCAATTGAATTGTGGTAATTGGGACCATTATGGTGCCAAACTAACTTTGCTAAGCCTGATAACGCTATGCCCTGGCTATGCTATGGCGCAAAAAACAATATCGGGTACCGTGACTGACACGAATGGAGAGCCTATTATTGGGGCAAGCGTACTCGTGAAAGGCACATCTCAAGGAGTGGTGACCGATCTTGACGGTCGATACATCCTCAAAGATGTAGCTGACAAGGCTACATTAAGTATATCGTACGTGGGATATAAACCGCAAAATATATCTACAAACGGTCGTGCGAGTATCAATATCACCCTGAAAGAAGATAACGAACTTCTGGATGAGGTGGTTGTGGTAGGTTATGGTGTACAGCGCAAAAGTGATGTGACGGGAGCGCTGGCTCATATCGACAGTAAGGATCTTACAGCGATGCCGGTGAGTAATGCCTTAGAGGGTATGCAGGGTAAAACGGCTGGTGTGGATATTACCAACTCACAACGACCAGGTACTGTGGGCTCGATCACGATTCGCGGACAGCGCAGTATCAGCGCAAGCAGTTCGCCTCTGTATGTCGTAGATGGTATGATTATCCAGAATAATGGTATCGACGGTATTAACCCTAACGATATCGAAAGTATCGAGGTACTGAAGGATGCGTCGGCTACCGCTGTCTATGGTGCCCGTGGTGCTAACGGTGTGGTTATCGTGACGACAAAAAAGGGAAAAGAGGGTAAGGTTTCTGTGAATTATTCTGGTAAGCTCACCGTTTCGACACTGTCTGACGTGGCTGACTGGATGACGGCTGCTGAATGGTTGCAGTATGCACGCTATGCGTATTATAATGCAGGCAGCTATAATTCGAGCAGTGATTTTGCACCTGATTACGACCTGGACTACAAATTCTTTGGCAGTTCTGCCGGATGGTCAAACATCGAACAGGCCTGGAGTAATGGTACCTACGATGCTAGCAAGGTGGGGTCGTATGACTGGACATCGCAAGCCAAACAGACGGGTATAACGCATGAGCATACCCTGAGTGTATCGGGAGGTACGGATAAGATCAAAGCATACGGCTCTTTCGGCTACCTGAATCAGAAAGGTACAGAAGTAGGTCAGTCTTATCAGAGATTTACGTTTAATAATTCTGTCGATATCAAACCGCTGAAGTGGTTTGCTATGGGAGTTACGATGAATGCTTCGTACGGTGATCAGAATTATGGCTATAACTATGCCAAGAGTACGACTGGTGCAGGTAGCTACTACAGTGCGATGCGGTCTATGATACCATGGACGGTACCTTATGACAGTAATGGCAATCTGGTGACGACCCCATTCGCCTATAATGCAACGCTCGAAAATCCTATCGAGGAGATAAATTACACGACCAACAAACGTAAAAACTTCCGTATCAATGGTAGTGCTTTCGCACAGCTCGACTTCGGCGAAATGTGGGAACCACTCCAGGGTCTTTCTTATCGTATCCAGTTTGGTCCCGAATTGCAATACTATCGCCTGGGTACATTCTACGATGAAGAAGGTATCAATGGTGCAGGAAACAACGTGGCGCAATATACGCCTTACCAGCGTGTAGCCTGGACACTGGATAACTTGCTCTATTATAACAAGACCTTCGCTCAACACCACAAGATGGGTCTTACGCTGTTGCAAAGTGCCTCTTCTTCGCATTATGAGACCGCTACGCTGAAGGCGAATGTAGCTACATCAGAAGAGCTTTGGTATAATATGAGTTCGAATGCCGACCCACTGACCTACTCTACCGGTCTATCCGAAGATCAGCTGGCGTCTTATATGATAAGAGGTAACTACAGTTATAAAGACAAATATCTGGCTACGGCAAGTATTCGCTGGGATGGCAGTTCCCGTCTTTCCGAAGGACATAAATGGGCCAGTTTCCCATCATTCTCTTTGGGATGGAGAGTAGACCAGGAATCCTTTATGAGCAAGGTAGACTGGGTAAGCAACCTGAAAGTACGCGTAGGTTGGGGTATATCGGGCAACTATGCGATTTCTGCCTATGGCACCAAAGGCGCTGTACAGACATTATATTATAACTGGGGATCAGACACCTCCTCACTCGGTTCTGTTCCATCGGATGCTTCAGCGAAGAGCCCGAACAAGATGGCAAACCAGGATTTGGGTTGGGAACGAACCTACCAATGGAACTTTGGTCTGGATTACGGTTTCTTGAATAATCGCATCAATGGTACGCTCGATGTGTATACCAGCAGAACGCGCGACCTGCTGATGGCTATGACGATACCGTCGCTTACAGGCTACACCTCTACTTACGCCAATGTGGGCGCTACCTCCGGCTGGGGTATCGACTTGTCGCTCAACGCGATACCAGTAAAGACACGCGACTTTACATGGAGCAGCACACTTACCTGGTCGCTCGACCGTAATAAGATTACGGCGCTGGCGAATGGTGTAACCGAGGATGTCAACAACAGATGGTTTGTCGGTGAAGAAATCGGTGTATATTATGACTATGTATACGATGGTATCTGGAAAACATCTGAGGCAGAAGAGGCGGCTAAGTATGACCGCAAACCGGGACAGATCAAGATAAAAGATATGAACAATGATGACAAGATCGATGCCAACGACCGACGGATAGTAGGCCGAATACGTCCACGCTGGTCGGCTGGCTGGAATAACACGTTCAACTATAAAAACTGGGAGCTGAGCTTCTTCATCTATAGCCGATGGAAATTCACGGTAAACAAGGGTGCGGAAACACTGGGCGGTATGTACATGATGCGTGATGTGGACTACTGGATAGCAGGTGAAAACGAGGATGCTGAATACTATGCACCAGGCAGTAACGGTATCGGTGCTGCTGATACCTACTCTTCATCCATGAACTACCAGGATGGTTCGTATATCAAGATGCGTAATATCTCTTTGGGTTACAACTTCAGTCAGCGTCAACTCAAGAAAATCGGGTTGAACAGTCTGAAAGTGTATGTACAGGCACAAAATCCTTTTACGATTTACAAGAAGGTGAAATGGCTGGATACCGACCTGATCAACTATGATAACAATAGCACATCTTATGGTTCATATACCACCATTCGCAGTTGGGTAGTAGGCCTCAACATCGGTTTCTAACCCACTACTCCACTTCATGTATCCTATTAACGTGAATAAAAAAAACATCATGAAATTACATTATCAATATATCGCTTCTATAGCGCTCACTTCCGCACTCGCTTTAACATCATGCGGAGACTCATTTCTGGAAGAAAATCTAACGACATCTAAAAGCACACAGGTATATACCACACAGGATGGTATCGACGAACTGGTAACAGGTGCGTATAGTAAACTCAAATTTAAGTTTAACTACATCTGGGGCATAGAGTGCTACAATATGGGTGTCGATGAATTTACCAGTGGTGCGAACAATATGACGGGCTGGAATGCGTATTCTACCAGTCTTAACTCCAGTGAGACCGGTGCTAACCAACCGCTGTGGGATAATATGTACGGTCTGATAGAACCGGCTAATATCATTATCAACAATGTACCGCAATACTACAGTAGCTCGTCGTCTACCTATAACACCCGTCTTGGCGAAGGCTATTTCCTTCGTGCCTATGGCTATTTCGAACTCGTCAAGCAGTTTGGTGGTGTACCTCTCAAACTCAATCCTTCTACAGGTGTGGAAACCTACTTTACCCGAAACAGCGAAGAAGAGTGTTATGCGCAAATCATTTCTGATTTTGAAAAGGCTTATGAGCTGTTACCAGAGAAGGGCGAAGCTACAGGCCGAATTACGAAAAGCGCTGCAGCACATTTCCTGGCTAAAGCACATCTATTCCGTGCCTCAGAACTGTACAGCAGTTGGAATACGAATTACCAGGAAGCTGACCTTCAGGCTGTTATCAAATATGGCAAGGAAGTCATCGACGCTCATCCCCTTTGCAATGACTTCGTAGAACTCTGGGATTACAAGGCGCCGAATGGTGATAACGAAAATGTAAGCGAGGTCGTATTGGCAGCACAGTTCTCTGACGATAACGACACTTGGGGAAGATTTGGCAACCAGATGCACCTCTATTATCCAAGTGTATATCAAAACCTTGGCGGATGTCTTCGTGATATATCCGGCGACCGTGAGTTTTGCTATGTCAGCGCTACCGAGTATAGTATGCAAGTGTTCGATCGGGTAAACGACTCCCGATTCTGGAAGAGTTTCATCACTACCTATAACTGTAACAGTGCATCGGGTGCACCAAGCTATGACTCTACAGCCGTGGCTGCTGGCGTAGTCCCTGCAGGAACAGCTGTCGGTGACAAGCGCTTTGCTTCGGGCGATATCGCTATCAAGTATATTGTCAACAATCCGGGTGATACTCGCTATACCGATTTTACCGGGAAGAAATCGGAAGATGCTGTGCTCAAGGATGGCAAACTCGTTCCACAGCACTGTTTTGTACGCTACTACAAAGGCGAGAACTTCAGTTGGAATATTTCGAGCAGCAATACCACGGGTAACTATTATAATCTGATGCCTGCCATTAACCGATCAGTAGCACTTAGCAAATTTCGTGATGGCTATCGTGTAGATTACAGTTCACAGTTTGGTACTCGAGATGCTATCATCGCCCGCTCTGCTGACGATGTGCTGATGGTGGCAGAAGCCTACGCCCGACAGAAAGACTATACGAATGCCATCACCTACCTCAATAAGGTGCGCGACCGTGCCGGCTATGCGTCTGGTGAAAATAGAAGTAAGCATGTAGACGGTGGACAGGCGTATAAAAACAATCCATACTGCTCTGGAGGAACAGCTGGCCGTAGCGGTACCACTGCAGCTATTTATTGTGAGACCAATACCTATTATGAGTCGAACAATATCGCAGAAACCACCGAATCGACCAAGAGCGAGATGCATTTGAATTCGATAGATGATATTCTGAATTCTCCTACCGACACCCCTATCTATCAAGCTTTGGATCTATCGTCAGAATACGACAAAGTCATGTGTTTCATCCTGAATGAACGTACCCGTGAGCTGATAGGCGAAAGTCATCGATGGGAAGATTTGGCACGCACCAAGACCCTCGAAAGTCGATGGAAAGCATTCAACTGTGCTTCTACTCTT
>OCTW011570801.1_pt1 | contig 11827 bp, 10 predicted proteins | sample 1539671 | NCBI WGS metagenome assembly OCTW01 (sample SAMN02144230, study PRJEB22623) | gut metagenome | biome: sheep rumen | host: Ovis aries | place: New Zealand | reverse complement strand
ATAGTGGTCGGTGATATCATGACAGGGAACCGCCTCCTCTGAGATCGCGATGCCCGTAATGCCCTGAAAAGCTGCCTCAAACGCAGCGCCGGCCGTTCCGGAATACTGGATATCCGTTGCGACATTGTAGCCGTAATTTATCCCCGAAAGGACAATGTCCGGTCTTTCGGGAAGCACGCTTATGACGCCGAGCCTCACACAGTCGGCAGGCGTTCCGCTGCACGAAAACGCTTTTACTCCGTCCACCGGCAAAACATGGGGTTTTACCGAGATGGTATCATGAAGCGTAAGGCTGTGCGAACACGCACTTCTCTGACTGATCGGTGCCACGACCCAGACCTCGCCAAACTCTTTTGCGACTTTGCACAGCCTGATGAGCCCGGGTGAATCGATGCCGTCATCGTTTGTTATCAATATCCTTTTCATGATGAGTTATATCCTTATCTCCCCACCTGCAAGCACATTTCCGTCCTCGTCGTACAATACTCCGGTCTGACCGGGGGCGACGGCCTTGACGGGCTCGCTGAAAGCGACGAGGAGCTCTTCGCCGACGCGGCGGCAGATGGCACCGACGGGGCGGTGGTGATAGCGAACTTTTATTTTTGCGGCAAAATCTGCAGCTTCTTTTGGGCATGTCATGCCGACGTAATTGACGTCAAGGAGCCTGCACTTTGAAGAATACAGGGATGCTTCACTTGAAAGGACCACTTTGTTTTCAGCGGTGTCTATCTTTTTTACATATATGGGCACGCCGGCCGCAATGCCGAGGCCCTTTCTCTGGCCTACGGTATAATGAATAATGCCCTTGTGGCGGCCGAGGACTTTTCCTTCTTCGTCCACGAAATCGCCTTCGGGAAAGGACCTGTTCAGCTTGTATTCAATGTACGATGCGTAATCATCATCGGGGACAAAGCATATCTCCTGGGATTCTGCCTTGTCGGCAACGGAAAGCTGCGCATGTTTTGCGATGGCGCGGACTTCGTCCTTTGTAAGCTCTCCTAAGGGCATGATGGTCCTTTGCAGCTGATGCTGACTTAAGCGGCAGAGCATATATGACTGATCCTTCGCCGCATAATCGGAGGTCTTTACCGAATAACGGCCGTTTGGCAGTTTTACTATCTTTGCATAATGACCTGTAGCCACGTATTCGGCGCCGAAGGTGTCTGCGGCGGCTATAAGTTCTTCCCACTTTATCCTGCGGTTACAGATTATGCAGGGGTTTGGTGTCCTGCCGCAGGCATAGGACGCCACAAAAGGATCTATGACGCAGCTGTTAAAACGGCTGCTGCAGTTTCTGACATAATAAGGAATCTCGAGTTTTTCGCATACCTCTCTTGCATCGTCTATCTCGCAGCAGCGGCTCACTTCGCCATCTTCGCTTACGATGCGAAGCGTTACGCCTATCACATCATATCCTTTAAGTTTTAACAGATAAGCCGTAACGGCGCTGTCAACGCCGCCCGACATTCCGACTATAACACGCATAGCCTACCCATGCCTTTCGATTATTTCTTTGTTTCATCTGCCGTACGTTTTTTCTTTATATTACCAGCATCGACAGATGCTGGGAGCCCCCGCCGGCTTAGAGGCGGTTCAAAGAAAAACCGAAGGTTTTTCTACCTTATTATTTTTCACGCATGTTGTAATCCTTGTCTTCGTCTATCATTCCGAGCATAATAGCCGCAAATTCGGGATCAAACTGCGTGCCCCTGCCTTTTTCTATCTCGTTTCTGACATATTCCTGTGAAAGGACATCTCGATAGCTTCTTTTACTTGTCATTGCATCGTAGGCATCTGCCACGGAAAGTATCCTGGCTTCCTCGGGAATGGCCACGCCCGCCAGGCCGTCCGGATAACCTTTGCCGTCAAATCTTTCGTGATGCCATTTTGCGCCTATGGCAAGTCTCTGCTTTCCTTCAATATTTTCAAGTATCTTTGCTCCCATTACAGGGTGCGTCTTTATGATGGCATATTCCTCGTCATTGAGTCTGCCGGGTTTGTTGATGACAGCATCGGGAATACCGATCTTTCCTACATCATGCAAAAGCCCCATCATATATATCTCATTCTGCTGGGCAATTGAATAACCTGCCCTCTTTGCTATTTCTTTTGAATACTCTGCAACTCTGTGCGAATGTCCGTTGGTATAGGTATCCTTTGCATCGATCGCGGCAGCAAGGGCTTCAACGACATCTATCATGAGTTTTTTGTTTTCCTGCGTCTTTCTTTCGACCTCTTCACCGAGTGACCTTTGCAGGGTGATCAGTTCGAGGATATGCTTTACACGCAGAAGAAGCACTTCGGGAACGAAGGGCTTTTTGATAAAATCCATTGCCCCGAGGGACAGGCCCATGCGCTCCGAATCCTCATTCTCATCGGCCGTTAAGAAAATGACCGGAATGTCCGATATCTCGCGTCTTAACGTTTTAAGCCTTTTCATGGTCTCAAAGCCGTCAAGGACGGGCATCTTTACATCGAGCAAAATAAGCTCGGGACGGTTTCTTTCAAGATAATCCAGAAGGCTGCTTCCCGATTCAAGTGTTTCCACGTCAAAGCCGGCATTTCCAAGTATTCTGGCCGCTATCTTTCTGTTTGCCGGATCGTCATCTACCACGATAAGCTTTTGAGAACCCACTGCCACCTCGGCGCGATCGTCATTTTTTACAAAAGCCGTCTCGTATTCCACAAATATAATGTCGCCGTTTTTCTTATGCCATCCTTCAAGAATGTTTCCGACGACTTTTTCTATTGCATCCTGCTTTATATCCGTCAGGAACACAAAGTAAGTATTCGACCTATTTCTCATGAAGACATCGGATTTTCTTAAGGATTCCCTTATATGATTTCCGAATTCATCACACTTCCTGTGATAGGTCTCATCTGCCGTTCCTTCTCCCGGAGACAAGGTAAACATCACTTTGCAGGCCGACCGGCGGTTACGCACTATATACCTCATGACGTAGCGGTATACGTTTGCGAAGGATTCCTTGTCAAGCTGGAGTGCATGGTTTGGGATAGCTCTTTCGCCGAGTATGGTAGATATGGTATTAATATCCTCATATGTGCCCGTATTTTCTTCAAAACGCTCGGCGCTGTAGATCGAATAACCATGCTTTCCGTTCTGCTTTACATAGTAAAGAGCGGTGTCGGCCAGCTTCATCAGAGAATCGTAATCGTTTCCGTTGTCCGGAACGCGTACCGCACCTATGGATACGCCAAGAGGAATATTCATTTCTACGCCAAGGATGCCTTTGGCATGGGCAATTATTCCCTGATTCAGTTTTTCGGAGAGCTCCTTTATCTCTTCCTCGCGGCGCATTTCAACACAGAATGCCGCAAATTCATCTCCTCCAAGCCTTCCGCATATGCTTCCCGCGGGAAGAAGGCCCTTTAAAAGCGCAGAGAAACCGACCAGTATCTTGTCTCCCGCGTCATGGCCGTAGATATCGTTTATGAGCTTAAATGCGTCAAGATCGATCATCATAAGTGACCCCGCCCGGGTTGCGCACATACGCGAAAGCTCGTTTCCGGCCGCCATTTTATTCAGCATGCCGGTAAGACCGTCCGTTGCAGCTTCGGTCATAAGGGTGTGCATTTTTTCCTCTTTTGAAACGATGTTTCTTATTCTCTTTAAGAGGACTTCGGGCACAAAGGGTTTTCTGACATAATCGGCAACACCGGCTTCAAAGCCGTGCCTTTCCGTTTCTGAGTCTTCATCCGCCGTCAGGAATACGACGGGAGTCTCTTCGCGTCCCTCGCTCTTTTCCCAGCTTCTTACCGCGGAAAGCGTCTCAAAGCCGTCCATTTCCGGCATCTTTATATCCAAAAGGATAATATCCGGAGTACCGTTCTTTTTCAAATACTCCAAAAGAGCCCGTCCGGACTTTAATGCCGTAACGCGCATATTGTTATGACTGAGTATCCTCCCTGCCATCTGCAGATTCATTGCGTCATCATCTACCACGATAACCCATGCAGCCATGCCTTACCTCCAATAAAAGCTTGCAATATATCTGTGTTATTATATATCCTTTTATCTTCTCCCGTCAACAAAAAAGGAACAGCCCGCAGGCTATTCCTCTTCAAGATCCTCTTCATCCACTATTTCATCGTATTCCTGTTCGTCGAGCCATTCGTCAAACGCGTCTACGACTGCCTCGTATTCATCATCATCCAGGATATTTTCAAGACCGGGGCCGTCTTCTCCTTCGGTGTATCTGTAAAGAAAGACCTCTCCCTCTTCATCTTCCGTCTGAGGAAGAAGCGCGATGTAATCGCGGCCGTTTGCCTCAAGGATCGTAAGAATATTGCATTCTACCTTTCGTCCGTCATCGAGATCGAGAGTCACGGTGAACTGTTCCTCGTCGGGAATGATCTCGTCATTTCCTTTTTTGCCCATATTTTTCTCCTTTGTCATTTATACATTAAACCTAAACAGAATGACATCTCCGTCCTTTACGACGTATTCCTTGCCTTCCATCCTTACAAGGCCCTTTTCCTTTGCTGCGGGTATGGACCTGCATTCCATAAGCTCTTCGTAAGAGATGACCTCTGCCTTGATAAAGCCTCTTTCAAAATCGGAATGTATCTTGCCTGCGGCCTGGGGTGCCTTTGTTCCTTTTTTGATGGTCCAAGCACGGGTCTCTGTCTCGCCTGCGGTAAGATAGCTGATAAGGCCCAAGATGTCATAGCTTGCCGCTATGAGCTTGTCAAGGCCGGAGCTTGTAAGGCCCAGAGCCTCAAGATATTCTGCCTTTTCCGCGTCATCAAGTTCCGAGATCTCAGCCTCTATCTGCGCACAGATGACAAATACCTGATCTCCGTCTTCTTTGGCAAATTCCTTTACCTTTGCAACCATGGGGTTTGATGCCCCGTCATCGGCCATATCTTCCTCGGCCACGTTTGCGGCAAAAATGACGGGCTTTCCGGTGAGCATATTAAGCTCGGCAAAAAGCGCCTCTTCGTCTTCATCTGCCGGTGCAAGAGTCTTTGCAAGCTTTCCGTCCTCCAAATGCGCCTTAAGCTTTTGAAGCGATTCAAGCTCCTTTGCAGCCGCCTTGTCCGAATGAGCGGCTCTTACCACCTTTGAAATGCGGCGTTCAAGCACTTCTATATCCGAAAAGATGAGCTCTAAGTTGATGGTCTCTATATCTCTTACCGGGTCTACGCTTCCGTCTACGTGAATAACGTTTGCATCCTCAAAGCATCTTACGACATGTACGATGGCATCGACCTCACGTATATTTGCAAGGAACTGGTTTCCAAGGCCTTCACCCTTGCTTGCGCCCTTTACAAGGCCCGCAATATCGACAAATTCTACGACTGCAGGTGTGACCTTCCTTGAATTGTAAAGCGATGCAAGGTCGTCAAGACGGTGATCCGGCACCGGCACTATGCCCACATTGGGGTCTATGGTGCAGAAAGGATAATTGGCGCTTTCTGCGCCCGCCTTTGTAAGCGAATTGAAAAGGGTGCTTTTTCCCACGTTCGGGAGCCCCACTATGCCAAGCTTCATGTGTTTTGTTTCTCCTTGTGATACATATTTTCTTTTGCTTTATAAAGGGGCTGTAAAAAAACAGCCCCTTTTTGTCAATCCATTTTTTCTCCGCCGATGCGGATATGAGCCGCCAGAAGCTTTGCGAGGAAGTAAACTGCGGCGCATTCTTCATCCTGCCAGATACGAAGGCTGTGGGGCTCCGCACAGATAAGATATCCGTCCGTTTCCTCATCCATGCCGACTCTTGTGACCATCACGGCTTCGATGCCGCGCTTTTTTAAGGTCTGATAAAAGCAAGGGCAGTTGGCTTCGATCCTGTCAAGATTGTTTGCATAGTGCAGGTCGTCGTTCATCAGCTTTGCGATATCGCTTGCATCGCCTCTGTAAGTCGAATCGAGCACGGCCTTCATGACCCCGGACGTTCCGGTGTAGTAAAGCTCTGTGATCTGCATGGTATCCATCAAAAGAGGCATCACCGAATGGAGCTTGTTTTCAAAGCCCGGAACCAGCTCGACGTGGCGCACGATGCTCTGCATGGTGGAATATATGCCTGCTTTTGCAAGATGGCGTATCTCTATATTTTTATGTTTTGCTTCAACATATATGATGTAGCAGTTTCTTCCCTTTGTCTTGCCGCGGTAAAGTGCCTTATCCATGAGGGCGAAGAGACCTTCGTAGTCTTTTGCGTCAAAGGGATATGATGCACAGCCCGAGGTACCGGTGACAAAAGGCGAGCAGCCGTCCATTACCACGTTTCTTCGAAGGACGTCATGGCTCTCATACATTTTTACAAAAAAGCTCTTTTTGTCATCATACTCCGTATCACGGAGATTGATCATCAAAAGCTCGTCGCCGCCAAACCTTCCGCAGACGCCGACAGCTTTTGTAAAATCCGCGATCCTCTCACCTATATCCATGAGCACGACATCGCCTGCTGCATGTCCGTAAGTGTCATTAATGAATTTGAAATTGTCAAGATCAAGCATGGCAAAGGTGAATGGTATACCGTCGCTTATAAGCCTTTTTGCAAAGCCGATTATGTATCTGCGTGACACTATTCCCGTAAGGGGATCAAGAAGTGCATCTACCTCGGTCTTTTCCAATAGCTCTGCGAAATACGGGTATTTTGACAGTTCTTCTTTAGTATAATTTTGGCCCATTATCATTCTCCATTAAATATGCAGTGCAGGTACAAAAATCAAAGTGCACAAAATCCTGTATACAGTATAAACCATAATTTGCGCTCGGTCAACCCTTCATATTCTTAATTCGCTCAAGCGCCTCAAGAGAATTTTCAAGGCTTCCGAATGCGGTAAGTCTGAAATATCCTTCTCCGCTGGGACCGAATCCCGAACCGGGAGTTCCGACCACATTTACGGTCTCAAGCAGGTAGTCAAAGAATTCCCAGCTTGTCATATTGCCCGGAGTCTTAAGCCAGATATAGGGCGCATTCACACCGCCGTACACATCAAATCCGGCATCCTTAAGACCTTCTCTTATTACCTTTGCATTGTTCATATAATAAGCGACCATCTCACGCGTCTCCCTGCGGCCTGCCTCGCTGTAGACAGCCTCGCCCGCGCGCTGGATGATGTAGGGTGCTCCGTTGAACTTGGTGCCGCTTCTTCTTGCCCAGAGGCTGTTAAGAGAGACTCCGTCAAGCACAAGTGCCTTAGGAACAACGGTAAATCCAAGTCTCGTTCCGGTAAATCCGGCATTCTTTGAGAAGCTCCTTATCTCTATTGCGCACTTTTTTGCGCCTTCGCATTCATATATGGTGTGAGGTATGTTGCTTTCTGTGATATATGCCTCATATGCTGCATCAAATATTATAAGCGAGCCGTTTGCAAGCGCAAAGTCGACCCATTTTTGAAGCTGTTCCTTTGTTGCGACAGCTCCCGTCGGGTTGTTGGGATAGCAAAGATATATAACATCGGCTCTTTCCTTTGGAAGCTCGGGAACGAAGGAGTTTTCTGCCGTACAAGGCATATATGTGACATTGCTCCACTTTTCGGATGCCTTATCGTAATTGCCCGTTCTGCCGCTCATGGCGTTTGAATCGACATATACGGGGTATACGGGGTCGCACACCGCAATGCGGTTGTCAGCTGCAAATATATCACCTATGTTTCCGCTGTCAGACTTTGCGCCGTCACTTATAAAGATCTCGTCTATGTCAAGATCTACGCCCCATGCCTTGTAATCTCCGTCTATAATGGCCTTGCGAAGAAATTCATAGCCGAGATCGGGTGCATAGCCTCTGAAGGTCTCTGCCTTTCCCATCTCGTCAACCGCGCTGTGCATTGCGGCTATAACGGAAGGTGCAAGAGGAAGAGTAACATCCCCTATGCCGAGTCTTATAAGCTTTGCATCCGGGTGAGCCTGAGAATATTCCCTGACTTTTTTCCCTATCGTTGAAAAAAGGTAGCTTCCGGGCAATTTTGCGTAGTTTTCATTTGCTTTAAACATTTTTAGTCCTCCATTTTCTTTGAACCGCGCCGGCATTATGCGGCTTTACCATGCCGAGGGATTCCTTTGCAAAATCCTCCATGGTAATTTTGCGGTCCATGCTCTGCCTTCTTAAATAATTATATGCTTCAGGTTCTGTCATGTCATATTTTTGCATGATATCCTGCTTTGCCATATCTATAAGAGCCGAATCAAGCTGAGTCCGCTCTCTTGCACCCTTTTTGTCCCTTCTGCTTCTCTTTAACCGTTCGAAGATCATATCGACAGCGGAAAGAAGCTGCGCGACCGAAAAGGGAAGCGCAAGTGATACTATACCGGGTGGAGCCTCATAGACCACCGACGGAGATGCTATAAGAAGAAGCGAAAAGTAATCGGGAAGCCCGTTGCTCAGTTCTTCATACATCATGTCCGTGCACCTGTAGCCGGATATCACTATGCCTCCTGACAGGTCATATGCCATCTGAAGCGCACGTGAGCCGGATTGAAACACTCCGTCCACCTCATATCCCCGGGCGATCAGAATGCCTTTCACTTTTTCGGCGTCTGCCGTCTTCGACATTGCTATAACTATGTGCACGCGGCAGCTCACCCCCATTCAACATCAGTATCTGTACAGATACTTTTCCAACTCCCAAGTGCTGACGCTCTTAAGATAGTCGCGCCACTCGCTTTGTCTTTCTTCTATTATTCTGTCAGCGATCTGTTTTCCGATGACATTTTTAACGAATTCATCCTTCTTTAAAGCCTCTATCGCTTCGCCCAGATTTTCGGGCATCCTGCCTATTCCGAGTGTTTCAAGCTCGTCTCGGTCAAGTTTCTTTTTCGCCGCCGATATATACGGCGCATATTCGGTCTTATTCAAAAAGCCGTCAACGCCAGCCCCAAGGCATACTGCAAGCGCAAGGTATGGGTTGGCGGTGGCATCCGGGAAGCACAACTCAAGGCACATAACACCCTCTGCATCCTTTACCACCTTTACTGCTGCCTCATCACTGTCGAAGGACCACCCTTTGTACACGGGAACCTTAAAATCTCCCGACAGCCTCTTGTATGAATTGACTAAGGGGTTCGTTATTGCCGATATGGCAGGAAGATGGTCTATTATTCCCGACAAAAAGCACATTCCAAAGTCACTGAGGCCGTTCTCGCTGCTGCTGTCTTCAAATTTGCTTCCGGCCCCGTGAGGTATCCTTATAAGAAGGTGCATTCCGCTTCCCTCTACATCTACCCTGGGCTTTGGCAGAAATGTTGCATGCTTTCCATGTCTTTTGGCGATGATCTTTGAGACCATCTTGAATATGCCTATCTCATCCGCCGCGTGCATGGCATCGCCTCCCACCAGATCGATCTGGTGCTGGCCGGATGCCTTTTCATGGTAGGACGCGCGGATGTCAAAGCCCATCTCTTCGAGAGTGAGAATGATATCTCTTCTGGCATTTTCTCCCGTATCAAGCGGACTTACGTCCATAAGCCCCGCAGACTCATCGGTCGTGACCGCGGGCCGCCCGTTTTCATCCATGTCAAACAAAAAGAATTCTATTTTGGGTGAGATCGTCAGATCGGATCTGAACCTTGCACGTATATCCTCGATGATCCATTTGAGGATGTTACGGCTGTCCGTTTCCACGGGGTTGCCGTCGTTTCCGTAAAGATCGCACATAAAGCCGGCGACCTTTCCTGTCTGAGGTCTCCACGGAAAAATCGCAAATGTCGAAAGATCCGGCACAAGCCTTAGTGAAGCATTTTCGCTGTCATAATATGCACCGTCTAAGGATATCTTCCCCTCAAGAAGAGCATCGAGCTGTTTTCTTGTCACTGCTATATTCTTAAGGCCGCCGCTTAAGTCCACGAACTGAAGCCTTATGAATTCTATGTCCTCTTCCTCCACCAGATGGCGTATGGCATCTTTATCAAGTGTTTTCATCATTTCCTCTCCGACTGAATAATGTCATTCAAGGCCTCATAAAGCCTTTTCATCTCTTCATCGCTTCCTATCGTTATGCGAAGATAATCCGCTATGCGAGGTTTGTTCCAATGTCTTACAAATATCCTTCGTTTTTTAAGCTCTTCAAAAATATAGTCTCCGGGCAGGCTCTCGTGCTTTACAAACACAAAGTTTGCTGCCGACTCAGGGCCGGTAAAGCCAAGACCGGCAAGTGTCTTTAACGCCTCATCCCTGGTCTTTACTATACGGCCGCACTGCTCTTTAAAGTAGGCGTCGTCCTTTACCGAAAGCACGCCTGCACTTATTGCTATCTGCGAAAGGGTATATGAGTTGATGGAGGCTTTGATGCTGTTCATTGCGGCGATCGCCTCTTTGCAGCCCATGCAATAGCCTATTCTCATTCCCGCCATGGAGCGCGACTTTGAAAACGTCCGTATAACCAGAAGGTTATCATACTTTTCAAGAAGCGGCAGAACGCTTTTCCCGCCAAAGTCGATATATGCCTCGTCTATCATTACCATCGAAGACGGATTGTGCTTTAAGATGTCTTCGACAAACTCAGGCCCCTCAAGGATGGATGTGGGCGCATTTGGATTCGGAATTATGATGCCCCCGTTTTCCTTTCTGTAATCGGATGCATCTATCCTGAAATCTTCTTTTAACGGCACCTCTTCATAGGGAATGCCGTAGAGCTGAGCCCACACGGGATAGAAGGCATATGTCACGTCCGGAAAAAGAACCTTCTTTTCGCCCGCAAAAAATGTCAGAAAAGCCACGGATATCACATCATCAGAGCCCACGCCGCAAAAAACCTGTTCCGGCGATATGCCGTGGTACTTTGCCAGTTCCGCGCACAGATCCTTAATGTCCGGATCCGGATATTTTCTTAAGATATCCGTATCAAAACCTCTAAGCAGCTCTCTTACCGCCGGTGCCGGCGGATACGGGTTCTCATTTGTGTTAAGTTTGATTATATTTTTGTCCGCAGGCTGTTCACCCGCAACATACGGGGTCACATTCCTTACGTTTTTCATCCATTCTTTCATGTCTGCCTCTTTTTTTCTTTTGATGACACTGTGATTTTTTTTTGTCTTTTCTTTATGGCTCTCATTATGACCACATATGCTATGCTTGCACCTATGGCCGCTCCACCCGAATCTATCATTACATCGGTGACCGCAGCCCCTCTTCCGTCCACAAATATCTGATGTACCTCATCCGAAATGGCATAGACCATGCCGCAAAGAATCGGAGGAATGTAAAAATATATGCATCCGCTAAGCCTGAAGGTGTTTACAAGAAGGGCTCCTAAGACGGCATATTCGGAGAAATGTGCCATCTTTCTTATACACTGATCGAGAAAATGGACCAGCATCTCATTGTCGGGATTATCGACGTCTATTCCTATAAAAATGAGGATCTCTTTTACGATGCCTCCGCTTAATGCAGCGCTTTCCACTACGGGCTGCGATGAAAAAGCAAATATCACCGTCATCCATATAAGGCAGAGCAGGCAGGATATAAGGAAGAATACTTTCTTTTTTTTCATTTTTCCCCCTTATCGGTAAATTCTGTCATGATGTGATATCTCCCTGCAGGCAAAGACTGATAATCTAAGATATAATAAAACACGAGTTAGCAAAAGTCAACTAAAAAAGCGGGCAGCCGATGGCTGCCCGCGCAAAGGATCTATAATTAAAGTGAAAGACCTGAGCCAAATGCTTTAGAGAGCATTGTGATGATCGGATAGATCTTAGCAAATGCCTCTGAGATGGTCTTAGCGTTTGAAGGAGCAGAGATCTTGTCTGCACCTGATGTAACCTTGAAGGTACCGTTTGCGGATGCACTTACAGACTGTGAATCTGTTGATCCGTTAAGTCCCTTTGCATCGAATGTTCCGGAGAATCCGTTGTCTT
>OCTW011617650.1_pt1 | contig 11828 bp, 8 predicted proteins | sample 1539671 | NCBI WGS metagenome assembly OCTW01 (sample SAMN02144230, study PRJEB22623) | gut metagenome | biome: sheep rumen | host: Ovis aries | place: New Zealand | reverse complement strand
CAGTTCAAGGCGGTGTTCAAATCTGTAAGGCAGGCCAGCTTCACGTTTTTTTCAGCAAGCGCGTCAACCACATAACGGGGCGACATCATGACATTGCAGTTCGGTGAAAGGCAGGTGCGTACATGGAAGTCACAAATTATTTTCATGCGGTCAAAACATGGCTCGTTATGAAGTGTGCCACTCCGCTTTCGTCATTTGTTTTTTCCGTCACGAAGTCTGCAATTTCCTTAATCTCGTCAAGGCCGTTTTTCATCGCAACACCCCATCCGCATTTTCGGATCATGCTTTCGTCATTCATACTGTCGCCGAATCCCATTGTCGCATTTTTTTCAATTCCAAGATGGTCGGCAAGAAATTCAATGGCCTCTCCCTTTCCGCAGTCGGCAGGAAGAATCTCCAGAAAATACGGTTTGCTTATAAACACATTTGCATTTTTCCCGAAGTCGGATTTCAGCACGTCCTGAAGTTTCAAAAGCGTCTCAGGTTCTCCGGGAATGAGCATCTTCACGAATCCCTGCTTCAAAAAATCCTCATAATCCTTCACGACATCCATTTTCAAGTGGCACAGGTCGACGTCAAGGCGGGTCCATTTTGTGTCCATCTCCGTATGGATTGTGTCGGGGTCATAAACTTCCGTTACGAGTCCAAACTCCTTTGCACGGCGGTTTGCATGAAGAAGAATTTCCGGTGCTACCGTGCGGCTGTAAATGCGTCTGCGTTCGTGAAGATCGAAAATGGAACAACCGTTCACTGCAATGATAAATCTTCCGGCCTGCATTCCGGCAATCTCAAGTCTCCGTACAAAAGGCAGAATCGCATCTTCGGCACGACCGGAGCAAAGCACCACATAAATTCCCAATGCGGCGGCCCGTCTTAAAGCACGGACATTTTCATCGCTGATCTGCTGGTGAGAATCGAGCAGCGTGTCGTCCAAATCAAGTGCAATTATTTTTGCAGGCAGATGTTGAGCGGGAGTCTTCGAATGATTATACATGGCACCAGTTTATAGAAAAGAAATGCTTTTGTAAATGGGGAGGCCGGGGTTGGAGCACGGAAATCAGTTTGTTGAAAGCCGGGCTGTCTAAAAAGAATTGTCATGGGGATGACTGATAAGTATCGTCATGCTGAACGAAGCGGTGTCATGCGAAACGAAGCCTGTCATGCTGAACGAAGCCTGTCATGCTGAACGAAGTTGTGTCATGCTGAACGTGGTTGCATGCAACCGAATTCAGCATCTCTTGTGAAAAGGAGATCCCGAATCAAGTTCGGGATGACGGTAGCAGCAGACCGGGATGACGGTAGCAGCAGATTCGGATTGACGCTATGCAACGAACTTTTTGGTCAGCTCCGACGGTAGCGGCAGGTTCGGATTGACGCTATGCAATGAACTTATCGGACAGACCTATGACACAAAACTGATTTCCGTGGAGTTGGGGGCTGAGAATCTGAAGCCTTAGAGCTTTTCTGGGACTTTTTGGGGTGGTTTTGACTGGATTTTTGCAGATTTTGAGTAAAAATGACACAGGTTGGTGTTGCTAAATGATACAATTTGAGTCCGTGTCTGCTTGAATTTGGTGAAAAAGCCTGTTTTCGGGGGATTTTGATGCTGTTTTTTGATGGGAAAAAGTTGGCACGGAATTTGCTGTATATCTAGTGTCAGGCAATGAGGCCTGATGAATAAAATCAAAACCATTTTGGAGGTATTAATATGAACGAACTTTCACTTTTCAACTCACTGTTTGATGACCGGGACTTTGGATTTGCAATTCCTGCTTTTACCAAATCATGCAATCTGAATATGCCGAAAGTAGACGTGAAGGAAACAAAAGATGCCTACATTCTGGATATGGACTTGCCGGGACGCACTGAAAAAGACGTGGATGTGGATCTGAAGGATAACGTGCTCACAATCGCTTCACACGAGGAAGAGAAAAATGAGAAGAAGGAGAAGAAGGAAGAAAAAGCTGAAGACGGAGAATGGCTCATCCGCGAGCGCAGAACAACAGAGTTCTCCCGCCGCTTCAGTCTGCCGCAGGATGTTGATGCTGAAAATGTGAACGCAACATTCAAAAACGGAGTGCTCACAATCACCATCGGACGCAAGACTCTTGCACAGGCAAAGAAAATTGCAATCACAGCAGCGTAATGCTCTGACAATTTGAAGTGACGCTAAATCCCTGGAGTGAAAAATCATTCCGGGGATTTTTTTATCTTGGCACGTTCACGCACAAAATAATCCGTGAAGCCTTTTTTTTCAAGCGCATCAAGATAATCCTGCACATCGTCAGTTGCAATGTCACGGATCACAACGCGGGTGTATTTCCCTGATTTCTGATACGCAAGATATTTTCTGAATCCGGCGGCCTGAAGTTTTTTTACAAGCGCTTCGGCATTTTTTCTTTCTGTAAATGCTCCCAGCTGAATGTCCCAGGTTTTGTTTGCGCTTCCGGGGTCTTTCCATTTTTGAGCAGATGCGGATGATGTCGATGAGCTGACGATTGTAAGCTTTACTTTTGCTGTTCCTGATTTTATCATATCAAGTTTTACAGCCGCCGCTTTCGAAAGATCAATCTCCCTTCCTTTTACAAATGGTCCTCTGTCGTTTATGCGCACCGTCACGGATTTTCCATTCGCAAGATTCGTCACTTTTACCACGGTGTTGAACGGAAGTGTTTTGTGTGCCGCTGTGAGTGCGTACATATTGAACACTTCACCGTTGGAGGTTTTGCGTCCGTGGAATTTGTCTGCGTAGTAAGATGCCGTCACTCCTGATTTGTAAACATAGTCTGCAAACACAGGAGTCGAAAGAGCAAAGAGGACTGCGGCAAGAAGGAAGATTTTTTTCATTTTATTTTTCCGCTGCCACTGAGGACTGTTTTACAACAGGATCAAGTTTTCTTTGGCGAACGAGATAAGATGAAAATCCATGCTGTTTCAATGCGTCAACCACGAAATCCAAATCCGCGGCAGAAATATCCCTGAGCACCACGCGTGTAATGTTTCCTTCCGTCTGATATGCGATGTTTGAAAATCCTTCATCCGAAAGACGTGTTGCCATTATCTCCGCATTGTCGAAATCGCTGTAAGCACCGAGCTGTACGTCGTAATGTTTTTCAACTGCATGGACCGGGGTGATTCCTTTTACGAAAGGTCTTTCCGAAACTCCGTCCACATGGGTCGTGGGACCGTTGTTTGTTCCCCATTGCACAATCTCAAGGGCCACACGTGCGGTTCCTGATCTGAGCATGCCAAGGTCTGTGGCGGCGGCTTTCGAAACATCAATTTCGCGTCCGGGAATGCTCGGACCTCTGTCGTTGATTCTGACCACCACGGATTTTGAATTGCTCAAGTTGACTACTTTTACAAGAGTGTTGAAGGGAAGGGTGTTGTGTGCCGCAGTATAGTCGTTCATGTTGAATGGCTCTCCGCTTGCTGTCCGATTCCCCTGAAATTCCTCACCGTAATATGAGGCCACCACATTGGACTTGTAAAGCTCATCGGCAAAAGCCGTTGTCGAGATCATTAAAATTGTAAGTAAAAAAATAACACACCTTTTCATGTTTTAAATATCGGAGTATGGATTGTGAAGTATAAAGCAAATAATAAAATGCTTTCTTTTAAGGAAATGTTGATTTGAAAAGCTGCTCCAATTTCTTTAAAATCTCAAATAATTCTACTGTGAAAATTGAGGCAGGATTATTGACGGGTAAAACTAATGTGCATTTTGCGGTATCAGCCTTTTTTGTGCGGAGCTTTTGGCACATCATAAAAGTTTTATGTGAAGAATGCCGAAAATTACATGAATTGGGCGATAAAATTTTACATATTGCGAATCTGGTGATAGAATATAAAGTGGCTGTGAAAATAAATCACAAGAAAAATTACAAAACGAGGTAAATTTATGTTAAGCATGAGGGCAAAATTATCTCTGTGGATTCTGGGGATTATCATTCTTTCAAATGTGATTTTCGTGAGCATTTCCTATTCCGTCGCAAAGAAGGAAATTACAACTGCTGTGGAAGAAGAAAACAAAAATCTGGCGCTTGCTACAGCATCTCAAATTTCAAATGTAAACGAGCGTGAATACAAAATGCTTGAAGCACTTGCAAGTCTTTCAATAATAAAAGATCCGTCTGTTGATTTGCACGACAAGTGGCGTCTTGTGAATTCCGCTACGGGTGGAAATCCCAATTATCTGGGAATGGCTATTTACGACAGTCACGGTGTGGGTTGGACTACGACGGAAAAATACAGCGACCTGCATGAACGTGAATATCTTGCCATCGCAATCACGGGAAAAAGATCTTTGATGGATCCCAACTGGAGCCCTGTGAACGGAAATCTTTCCACCTTCTACGCCCAGCCGGTTTACGAAGAAAACGGAAAACAACTTGCGGTTGTTGTTTCTGTTTTGGACAGCACCGAGTTGTGCCGCACCGTGTCTGCAATCACAGTCGGAAAAAACTCTCATCCTTATGTCATCAACAGAAAGACAGGCAAATATGTGGCGCATGAAATTCAAGACAATGTGAACGAGGGAAAACTCATCAGCGACGAGGCTCCCAAAAATTTTCTTCCCATAATCGAACGCATACAAAACGGTGAAACAGATACTGCTGTTTTTGCGGATGATGAGGGCGTGAAATATTCAGTTGCCTTTCAGCCGGTTTCCGGCTGCGATTGGTCGGTTGTGTGCATGGCTCCTTATGCTGATTTCTACAGCGGTGTTGACCGTATGCTCCTTTCTCTCATCATCATAAGTCTGGTCACAATCATTGTGGCTTCGGGATTCTGTGTGGTGATTCTTGCTTCTTATCTGAGACCTCTGAAGCGCGTGGGAGATGCAATCAAAAAAATCGCTTCTGGAAATGCGGATCTTACAAAGCGTCTTGACATTCGTGCCACCTCGGAAATCAACGAGTTGGTGTCAGGCTTCAATGTCTTCACCGAAAAGCTTCAGGATATTGTTTCCGATATAAAGACTTCGAAGGGCGAGCTTTCAAATGCGGACGCAAGCCTCAATTCAACGGTGGAAGAAAACAACGGATCCATTTCTGAAATCAGAACGGGAATCAGCGATGTTGGAGACTGCATCGGAAAGCAGAATGCAAATGTGGAAAGCACGGCATCCGCGGTTCACCAGATTGCCCAGACCATTTCAAGTCTGCGGAAGTTGATAAGCGAGCAGAGTTCCGGCGTGCAGAATGCATCATCCGCTGTGAATGAAATGGTTGGAAACATCAGTGCGGTAAACAATTCAATCGAAAAACTTTCCACTGAGTATGAGTCACTTTACAGCAATCTTAGCGAGGGAACTGAAAGTCAGCATGCGGTGAGTACTTTGATTCAGGAGATTGAGCAGCAGTCCAAAATGCTTAACGATGCAAATGCCGTCATTTCTTCAATTGCAGAGCAGACAAATCTTCTTGCTATGAATGCGGCAATCGAAGCGGCCCACGCTGGTGAAACAGGAAAAGGATTCAGCGTTGTTGCCGATGAAATACGTAAACTTTCGGAGAACTCTTCAACGCAGTCAAAAAATATTGGAAAGCAGCTTAAAGGAATTCAGAAATCAATTGAGGAAGTTGTTCGTGCTTCCAACGAGTCGGATACGGCTCTCGGAAAGATGGTGGAAAAACTTCGCGGCACAGGCGATCTTGTTCGTGAAATCCGTGGTTCAATGGAAGAGCAGGCTGAAGGTTCTAAACTGATTGACAGCGCATTGGGCTATATGAATGATTCCACACTGCAGGTTCAGTCCGCTTCGGATGAAATGGAACGTGGAAGTCAGCGCATCGTTGAGGATGTTTCACAACTGAAGGATGTTTCAGGAACGATGGAAGATTTGATGGGCAAAGTTGAACGCATGGTTGACCGCATCAAGAGTGCAGACGAATCACTTATTCAGATAACCGGAACGATGAACGAGTCTATCGACAGAATTGGAAGTCAGATTGATCAGTTCAAAGTGTGATTTTTAATTTTCCATAAAATCCTTGATTATTTCAGAGGGGTCTTTGTCGTAGTACAGCATTGCGTACATGGCGGAGGCCCCTACAATTTTTCTGCCGTAATCTCTTGTCTCTTGGATTGGAAGAGCTTCGAGGAAAATGTCCTCCGGAATCGAGTTTTTTTCGAATTCAATTTTGGCGGTTTTTAAAAGTTGTCTGATTCTTCCGATTCCTGCGTTGTATGAAAAAACGGCCTGCAGTTTGTTCCCGTCAAGACGCCTGCTCAATTCCGAAAGATAGTAGATGCCGAACTGCAGGTTTGTGTTGATGTCGGTGAGGTCGTAATCTTTCACTTTAAGTTTTGCTGCAATGTCTCCTGCCGTGGGTGCCATAAGCTGCGTGAGACCTGTTGCTCCTGCCCAGCTTGTTACCTGCGGGTCGAAAAAACTTTCCGAGCGTATCAGGGCGTATGCAAGGTATTCGTCGATTTTATATTCGGTGCACCATTTTTTCACTTCGGGTTGGAAATCCCGGGGGAAGGCGAGGCTCATTATGTCTTCTGAAACTGGACCTTCGCTTGAGTGCGCTTTCCGCGAGGCAATTCTGAGTGAGAGTGTGAAATAGGAAGGATCGTCGGCACCGCAGACCTGCAGATAACGGGATGCCTTGTGTGTTGTTTCCATTGAAATGGAAGTGCTGTGTTCATTCCAAAATGGATAGACCCTTGAAGGAATTTCGAAATCAACGTAGCCTTCCAAAACGTGTTCCGCTTCTTCATCCCTTGTGAAATTTTCATCGATGTGCAGAGTCTCAAGATTTTGAAGCACTTCGTCTTTTGTGAGTCCGAGTTTTTCCGCCGCCAGGAATTTGTGATAGATGTTTGTCTCACTGTTGAGAGCTCTTGAGTAAAGAGTTGTGTATGCCTGCTTTGCGGAAAATGTCTTCGGTGTAAGGAATTTGTTTTCGATTAGTGAGCCTGCCACGTAAGAAAATTTTGCGGTGGCCTCGTTGCTTGCGTATCCGTCGATGAGAATTGCCGTGTTGTAATATTCCTGCCACAGATGCTTGGTGATTAATCGGAGCGAAAGCGTGTCGAGGAAGTCGTCGAAATATGCGGGGTCGTTCCATTGCGAGCGGTAGATGCTCAGCTCAAAAAGTGCGGATGCGATGGAGTCCTTCAATGCCGTGTTCAGATAATACCACAGTGCGTTGTCGAACTGCTCCGGGCTTTGCGCATTTTCCATTGCTGTAAGAAAGGCCTGTGAAGCTTGAGTGTTGCTCGTTTCCGTTTTGTCCAAAAGCCTTCCGCGGTAAAAGGCAAGGAAAAATTTCGAGTCAGGGGATGCGTCTTTTTCGAGTGTGGATAAATACGATGCGTTTTTTTCGTAATCCTTTGAGCCATATAAAAATGCTTTTCCTGCATCGCTTAAAATCTGCGGACGTATATTCTGATTGTCGCTGCAAACCGTGGAAACCATTTTTGCGGCCGTTCCCCAGTCGCGTGTGTAAACCGATTCACGGAGTCTTGCCGCCGGTGAAGAGAAAATGGAGTCGTTGTCGGTGGCCTCTTGAATCAATCCGAAGACGGTGTGATGCCTTGCGCTGTACGGAGTGGTTGTGCACCAGCGGTGGAACGAGTCGGAAAATGATTCGCTGTCTGTTTCCAGCAGTGCCATCATCCGGTACAGAGTCACATCGTCGTCTTCATCTTCCATGTCTTTTGTCAAATCCAGAAGCTGCGCAAAGGAGTTGTTTTCAAAAAGAGCTTCTGCATACACACCAAGGGATTTTCTGTCGCCGTAGGTTTTGTAAATTGATTCGGCTGCGTAAAGTTTTTCACGTCCGCTGGAGATTTCAACAAGTTCTTCGGCTGAAAGACGCGCAACCATGGGGCTTCCGTTTTTGACGGATTTTTTTAAAAGCGATGAGGCTTTCCCTTTGTCTTTGTTCTCAAGAGCCTTCAATGCCTCGAAATAAAATGCATCATCCCCGTATTTCGATGTGCGGTTCCCTGCGTGACAGGTCAGGGTCGTGCACATCAGAAGTGCGAGGAGGATTAATGAAAATGCCGAATGAACGTATTTTTTTTTCAAAGGCTACTCTGCAGGAATAAGGAGCACCTGTCCTGCGCGGATGAAGTCAGGGTTCCTGATGTTGTTGTAGTCCGCAATACGGGTATAGCGCCACGGATTTTTATAGTAGGCATTCGAAATGTCCCAAAGAGTGTCTCCCCAGCGCACCTGATACTTTATGTCTGCAAGTCTGTTTGCAGGTTTTGCGGGTGGAGCAGGAACCACAGCGGCCGGAGTTCGTGCCACAACGATAGCGTCTTCGCGGGCCGTGATTGCTTCTTTCGGAGCCGCCGGCTGAGGTTTGGAAATGTCGGTTTTTGCAGGAGCGGCTGTCTGTGCAGCAGGTTTTGTGTCTTTCGCTTCCGCAGTATTCGGAGTGCTTGTACTTTCGTCTTTTGAAGAAGAGATTGCAGGCTCTTTTTCTTCTGATGATTTTGCCGTGGCTGCGTCTTTTTCTTTTGTCCCGCTTGCGGCATTGTCCGTTGCGGTGGAAACCGTTGTGCTGCTGTTTGTGTTTTCCGCAGGTTTGATTTCGACCACTGTGTTTTCGTCAGTCTTCGTTACGGAGGTCTGGGCAATCTGCTGATTTTCAGTCTTCCTTTTGTTCAGGCGCGGGATAATCAAAACCGCAAAGACAACGGCGAGTATGCAGATGAACGCACAAATTGCGGAAATTACGGCATATCGTTTTGCTTTGCTGCGGTTCGTCTCGTCGTGGTAATCATCTTTTTCAATGTCGTAGGCATCGGCAAACGGGTCTTCTTCCGGAGAACTTGGATCTGCATTTCCTTCAAAAACAGCGTTTGTGTCATCGGGGAGTCCGAAGAAATCACTGTCCTGTGAGCGTGCGGGGGCATCGAAATCGGGAACTTCAAAATCGGTGTTTGCCGTGGGACTGCTGAGCGAGGCAAAAGGATCATCGAATTCGGGGAGTCCTTCCACTGTGTCGGAATCTTTTTTGCCGGTGATTTTGTTGAAGTCGTCATCGAAGGTGTCCGCATCGAAGTCGGGCAGATTAAGGTCAATGTCGTCTGCGGCCGGGGGCAGGGGATCGGATGCCGGTGTTTCGCGGGTGTCGAATGTGTTGAAGTCCGGGAAATCTGCTGAATCATCTTTTGGTTCAGGCATCGTGTAATCATCGCCTGTGAGCTGGGAGAAGTCTGTGTCGTCAATGGCGGTGGGCGCAACAGTGTAATCTTTTTCCACGGTGGGCTCGGGTTCATCAGACTTTTCCACGGCTGAGGTCTTTTCATCTTCTGCGGGCGGAACCGTAATGTCTGCGGTGAGTGTGCCTGTGTCTGTGGGAATGTCGTCGAATTCAGGGAGCCCGAAATTGTTGTCTGCATCCGCGGCGGCGTCTTTTGTTCCGTCGTCAAAATCGGAAAGGTCAATGTCGTTCAGCTGAGTGTCGGGGAAAGGATTTTCCATCACTTCATCAAGCCCGTCTTTTTCCACGGCCGTTGTTTTCGAATCATTCTGATTGTCCGAATCATTCTGATTGTCCGAATCTTCCGGTGGAATGAAATCTTCTGCGGCGGAATCAGGCTCGTCTGAGAAATTCTCCGCACTTTCATCCGTGATTTCAGGATATGTTGCGGCAGGCACATCGTCGAAAAGGTTTCCGTCCAAAAGCTGCGGGGGCACTTGGAATCCTTCGTCACCGGAATTTTCCGAGCCGTCTATCGTGAGGAAGCTGTCCGCGCTGATTCCCTTCAAAACGTCATCGGGATTGCTTGAGTCTGTGTCGAAAGATGCATATCCGCTCTGATTTGAGATGTCTGCTTCTGTGTTTTCTGCTGCGGCGGTCTCCGCTGTGCCTTCATTTTTTTTCTCAGAGGATTCCGCGGGAGTTTCATCCAGGAAAGAAAAAGCCGTTCCGTCGCGGTCTATGATTTTCTCTTCATTATCCTCTTTTTCCGGCTCAATTGCATTGAAGTCGAGCGGATCAATGATAAGATCGTCGTCTGTGGCGGGGGTGTCTGAAATGAGATTGTCATCGGCAATCACCTGGCCTTCGTTGAAGAATGTGTCGCTTACAAGAGAGTCGTCTGGAGCCGTGAAGTCCGGCATTTCCGGAGCATCGGGGTCGGTTTCGTTTCTAAGCACACTGTCTACCGCCGCCACTCCTGCGAGTGCATCTTCGGCGAGAGTGTTCGGGCCCAGCGCAAAATTGGCAGGCTCACTGCGCTCTGCAATGGAGCGTGAAACGAGTGCCACCTGGATTGTGCTGCTTGCTCCTGTTTCAGGGTCTTTTACTGCGGCGTGAAGTTCCCCTTCTTCGTCCATGCTGAGCTCCAGCTGAAGATTCGGTTCTCCGTTGGGGTGGGGGACAAGGCCTGTTATCTCAAGACTGTCCACATACTCAGCGTCGTTCATTGTGTTTTCTTCCGAACGGTACAGGTCAATCTGAACGGTGGTCTGGTTGTCTGTGACGGTTGTGACCTCCAGGACTTTTTTTTCAAGGTCGCCTTCTTCCATAACAGGATAGAATGTGCCGTCTGCAAGTTTGATTCCGATAGATTTCATATATACCTCGTTTCATCGACTTTCTGAGTTGTGTACGGGATGTGAACCCGGATTTGCGGAATTCAACAAGCCCTCATCTGTTTATCGGTATGATTTCAGGCAATCTGAATAGTTGGCAAAAAAAGAAACCTGCCCCTCGGTTTGGGACAGGCCTTGTTTTAAGATTAGCGGTAAGAATAAACCATCTGCGACTGGCTCTGGAGTTCAGCGACCGTGCCGCCGAATTTTTCAGAAACGGCATACAGGCTCACTGTTGTGGGGTTGCCCTTTGAATCAGTCTTGAAAATCTCGCGCTGATAAAGCACATTGTTCGCGTTGTATGTGCGGATTTCGGTCAAAAATCCCTTTGCATCGTAGCGGTATGAGTGCTTGGTGCTTGTGAGTCCGCTTGGTTCCACGTATTCCACTTCGGAAAGTTTTCCGGCTTCGTTGTAAGTGTAGATTTCCTTCTGGTCAAGACTTCCGTCGCCGTAGTAGCGGCACAACTCGACTGGTTTTCCGTCTTTGTTGTTCGTTGCGATTGAGCGGACCAAGAGCTTTCCGTTTCCATCGTAGTATGATTCGGTTGTCTTCGGAGCCTGTCCTTTTTCAACTTCGCTGTCGTTGTATTCGTAGATTGTCTTTCCTGTAAGCTTGTTTTCTTCATCGTACTCTGATTCGGCAGAAATGCGTCCGTCCTTTGTGTACTCAATTTCGGTCTTCCAGATGAGCTTTCCGTTTCCATCGAAGAAAGAAGATGATGTGAGTCTGTGGCTTACATCGTACTCGTAAACGATTTTGTCAATCAGTACGTCCTTTGCGTTGTATCCGGCACATTCGGTTTCGAATCCCTTTGAATTGTAGACATGGACGTATTTTACTGTGGGAGAGCGTTTCGTGACACCGAATTTCGTGATGATTGTATAGTCAGTCTTTGTGTATGTCGAAATATCACCGGCCGGGGTGAAAGATTCCGTGTCAAATGCAAATGCTGCTCCTGCCATAAGTGCTGCTGCTGCGAAAACAAGTAGTTTTTTCATTTTTCCTCCAGTAAATCACAGGTATCGGACATCTCTGAAAAAAGATGCTTTTAGAGATTCCCTGTTAAAAATCACCTATTACTCTCATATCGGCAATTATAGCATGTATTTCCATTAAAATAAAGAGGGCGGTGGACATTTGTCGGTGGCTGTCCAGTAAGTTTGCCACTCGGTTTCATTCAGAACCTGCTGCCGCCGTCATTCCGGGCCTGACCCGGAATCTCCCCTGTACGAGAGATGCTGAAATCGGTTGCAAGCAA
>OCTW013408179.1_pt1 | contig 11830 bp, 9 predicted proteins | sample 1539671 | NCBI WGS metagenome assembly OCTW01 (sample SAMN02144230, study PRJEB22623) | gut metagenome | biome: sheep rumen | host: Ovis aries | place: New Zealand | reverse complement strand
TATATAAAAAAGACCAGGATAAACTATTATAACCGGTGTCATGAAAATCTCCCTTCTTGTAATCGGCAAAACGACGGACGGGCGGCTGGTGTCCCTCATTGAGGAGTACCAACAACGGCTCAAGCACTACGTGCCGTTTGAGTTGGTTATCCTACCCGACATCAAGAATGCCAAATCGCTGACGCAGGACCAACTGAAGGCGGCAGAAGGTGAGGCGATCCTTGCCAAGGTCGGCACGACGGAGGTCGTCCTCCTGGATGAGCATGGAGCAGAATACAGGTCGGTGGACTTCGCCTCTTGGCTGCAAAAGAAGATGGGTTCGGGTCGTGACCTGACACTCATCATCGGCGGTGCGTACGGTTTCAGTCCGGCTGTCTATGAGCGGGCAAACGGCAAACTGTCCCTCTCGCAGATGACTTTCTCCCACCAGATGATACGATTAATGGCCATCGAGCAGATCTACCGCGCGATGACCATTCTTCGTAACGAGCCTTATCACCATGAGTGATTAGCGTACCCTTATCTTTTGTCCTATCTGGAGGACTTTGGTCTCTTTGATCTTATTGAGCTGACAGAGCTTCTTGACGGTCGTACCGTACTTGCGGGCGATGCCGGAGAGCGTATCGCCGGAGCGCACCTTATGGTACTTCATCGCGGCTTGCTCGGCACGTGCCTGCTTCATCGCTTTGATGCCGATGACGTACTCCTCTTTGTTACGCAACTCTCCCGTCGCAAAATCTATGAAATTAGCGGGGTTCATCGCTTCGCCGAGGTAACGGATCTCGAAATGCAGATGGCTGCCGGTGGAGCGTCCTGTGTTACCGCCCAGACCGACGACGTCGCCTGCTTTGACACGTTCGTACTCGTCAGAGATAGGCCGGCTGAGGTGACCGTAGATGGTCTCCAGCCCGTTGTCATGACGGATGACGACGTAGTATCCATAGCCGCGCGGGTCCCATCCTACGATACGTACCTGGCCGTCCCAAGCAGCGCGGATAGAATCGCCTACCTGTACCTTGATATCCGTACCCTTGTGCATCCGGTACCGGCGCCAGCCGTACGGACTCGTCACGTAGCCCGGAGCCGGCAGACGGAAACCTGCCATGGGGATATGTACGTCCTCGCGGAGGCTGTCGAAGAGATTACCGTAGGGGTTGACTTTCTCGTCCGTCCATATATGCCGATAGACACTGTCCGCAGGATGGTGGGTGAAGAGCGTGCTGTCGCCCAGCATGAACTGCGGCGCGAGTTTATACACCACTTCGCCGTCCTTCGTGCGAACGATGATCTTATTGGGCAGCAGTTCCATGTCGCAGCCTAAGATCAGTGTGTCGTGGGCAAAAAGCCCTGCCAGACATTCCGGCAACTGGGACGAACGGGCATCCAGATCGTCCAATTCCTCTAACTCATCGCCCTCGCTATCTGCAGCGAGCGTATCGATAGGTAACTCCTCAACCGCTATATTCTGCGCATTTAATGGAAGCAGAAGCAGCAGAAGCAGAAGCCACAAAGATGCAAGATAACGCATAAACAAACTAATACCAATAATGTTATACCTATACCGATGCACCATCTCTTGGCGGTGCTCATTTCGCCTTTCATCTTCGGCGCTTTGATGAACGGGAACGCTACCTGCTCCGTCAGGGTCTTGCCGAAGGGTACGGAGATGATCGCGTCCGCGTTGATAGCCCATCCGTTGGCGTTGAGCACCGGAGCGAGGTTACGACGGCGCAGTTTGAGCCATGCCATCACCATGCTCGGACCGCTGATGACGAGCAGGATACATACGAAGATGATCAGGTACTGCCACCATGCGAAGCCGCTCATGCCTTTTGCTACGGCAGCCAAGGCCGTACCGATCATGCCTAAAGCCATACCGATGGCAGCAAAGATTCCGGCGAACTTGGCTATGTCGAAAGCAGGTTTCGGAGCCTCACCCTCCTTGGCGGTAGCTGCGTCCGCTTTGGCGGTCATGTCGTCAAACGCCTTGGCGTCTTTCTCGGCAGCGGACTTGTTGATCTTCTCCTCGATCCATTTGGAGAACTTACGGTACGGGGTCCAGAACGCCTGACGGATAGAGATCGGGTTATCGATGATCTTCGTCACGGTAGCGTCGTAGTCCAGACCATCGTTGTCGTAGAAGACGCCGTTCTTACCGATACTCAGGTTCTTGATCTCGCCCTGGGTCATCGCCGCTACGATGTTAGCGGTCTTACCGGTCTTCTTATTCTCGCAGTGGCAGTAGAGCAGATACATGCCGCTCAAGGGCGCCTGTGCGTCGTGCTTCGCGGGATCGTTCACGCGGATACAGAGGTGGCACGCACGCTGGTCGATGATCAGGGTGCCGGCTTCGAACGAAGCGATGGTCTTCTTATCGTAGTCGTAGAAATCCTCGAAGGTCACGAAGTTACGCAGCAAGCGGTAGAAATCGCGGTGGAGGAGCAGGAGTTTGCGCAGCGGCATGAACTCCGCTTTGGCTGCAGCCAAAGCATCGGCGTTCGCGGTCTCGGCAGCTGTTTTGGAAGCCTCCCACTCGGCTATCTGCGCACCCATCTCGTTGAATTTCTTCTCCGTCATGCCGGGTTTGGGTGTCTCTTCGGGGATGACCGCCAGACCGAGTTTCTGCAGTTTCTCCTGCTCGAAATAAGCGGCGTATTCTGCTTGTTTCTCTTTGTAGGCTGCGATGACATCCGCCTCTAACGGGGCAGCAGGGATAGCCTGCTCCTCGATGGTCACCCCGTCGATAGCCGCCTGCACGGCAGCCAACGAGATCTTGCCTTCGGCAGCTAACTTCTCCGCTACCACTTTGATTGCCTCATCGGCGATATTATCGATAGCCAGCTCGTCTTTCTGCTCGAAGAGCGTCTTCGGGTCTTTGAGAGCCGCGCAGAGGTAGTCTGCCGTAGCGATCACCTCTTTCAGACGCAACTTACCGTCGCCATCGACGTCCATGAGACTCAACGAGTCGCTGCTGATCTCCAAACCATTAACCGGGCAGGAAAGCACGGTCCACATCTTCTTGTCCAACTCACCGAGATGACGTATGTCCTCTGCCGACTGAATGCGTACGCGCGTCACGCCGCCCACGTTCGCAAAACTCCATTTGTATTTAGCCATTTCTTTATGAAATTTAAGTGATACGTTCCAAAAACGGCTACAAAGGTACAACAAAAATTGCACATACGCAAATTTTTCGGCGATTTTTTGCTTGGTGAGATGAAATTTCGCGATAATTAAAGAGCCGTAGGGCACAGCGTGGAGTATAAGCCCCTCGGAGACCGCGCGTCCCCAACGCAGCGGAAGTATGACGCGGGAAGCAAAAAAATCGCTAACATACCTCTTTTGTGCATGGGCAATCTATGTTATTATATGGACAGTGCATATAGGGCGAGTTCTTTTTAATCTATTTCACGAATAAGTAATCCCGGGGCTAGTTCTCCACCGGATAATTGCTCAAAATAGGTAGCATCCAAATTCTGCTCTTTTTCGTCTGCCATAAAACGGTTGTCCCAAATCTTGCCAGGAATGGGTCTTATGATGCCCACACGCCGGTAGGAGTAGGTACCATCTTTTTGAAAGATAGGCAATAGTACTTCAAACCGTGAAAGATGGTTTATACCTTCTTTCATCCCTATATATGCTTTGAGCGGAGAAGTACTTACTAATGGAGCTTTGATTCGGAACTCGGGATGCGCGCGTTGCAACGTGGTTAAGTTCTTATCGCACAAGCGCACACAAGTCTTTTTGATGAGTTGCTGATTCGTATAAATTCCATTCGGATTAATCTCTGTTTCTTTGTCCAAGCAACTGCCGACATATTCAATTTGGAAGGTTGATTTATCTTGTTGAAAGGCCTGTGCTTTCGCTTGGTCCATGTTATCGCAATAGTAGTCCTGATAGAAAACAGCCGCTACAGAGTCATTCCATCTTAGGCGAAATAGATAAGACGTGCAGGTCAACTCAAACGAAGACAAACGGTTATCTTTTTGATATATATGACCATGGTACGCATCTACAGACTGGGCATTGTTCACGTCAATTTTTTTAGGATACGTACTCTCTTCCGTCGCTTCACTGTTACTGCTGGTCGAATATTCGCGGTTATAGGAATAATCGCAAAGCACAAGAAAAGTGTGTGAGATCAGTTTCTCACCTGCATCAGCTAACAATGCTTCGTTGCGAATAGTGTTGTTGGCAATAATGATGTCTTTTTTATTCGCATTGTAGAGACCTCTTTCTGCAATCAGGTCGGTGTTAAAAGTACCTGTTTGTTTATTACGAGAGAACCATTTGGCAACCATTTTCTTAGGTAGCTGAACATGGTCGGAAAAGTTGAGAATCTGCTTTACAATATTCTCATCTTGAGTATTGGGAAATTTGACAACTCGAACGCCCAACGAGTGGTCGTTAAAGCGCTCAGGTATATTCATTTCTCGAAATATAATTTCTATTTCATCTCCAAAAGCTTGTTCCGGATGAGCAGCCATCATGAGACAAAGAGATGGTCGGTCATATCGCGCAGAGTCCGCTTGTGCGTGCAGGGAGATTATTCCCGCCCAAAGTAGCAGGAATGTCAATAGGCTTTTAGAAATCCCATTCTTCATCCAAGTCATAAGCAACAGGAGTAACTACTTCTTGTACTATCTCGTTATGTTCTTTTAACCAAGCTTTATTGCGGGTCTGCAGGTCGATTTCATGTTCAAAATACATTTTGTTGTAGGCTGCATCCTCGCCAGTGCTACCGAGGGCTTGTGTATCCATATTACTTTTGGCCATCAGTTCCCTCGCAGCTATGATTTGAGGATTGTCGCTATTTTCCATTAGTTGCCGATTCCGCTCCATCATCTGATCTACATATTCTTCCAAGTTAATTTTTCCCTTGTTCACTTTCTTGGCAAATGAAGGATTAGACATCAGTGAAGATTTCATAGCTTCTCTTACTACATCGTTGGTCTGTTGGGCTATCGTTTGGCTTTTAGCTACAGCAAGCGGCTCGATATGAATAGCTGTTGCCGGTTGGAAAAGTTGGTCAGAGACAGGCTCAGATTTAATAGAAAGCACCTCGGCTATTTGAGACATGGATAACTCGTTCACATTCTTATCCGAAGACCCGAAAACCTGCTCGCGTTGCTTATCGGTGAGAGAATTTTTGGCGTATTTCATAACATCGTCTGTTGCTCCTGTGAGATAAACTTGTGCGGACATCTTCAAGCATACCTTGCCTCCCAAATCGGTTAACGAGTGAGAACTTAAATCCGAATGGAGACGTTCTAATGCTTTCGGAGAAATATTCCAACTATTTTCAGCCAACCAGTAATCTAATCGAGTAGATGAGATGTTTAGCAATATATTTCTCTTTACTACCGTGCAGGATTTCCCTAACATAGTGCGTGTTTCGTTTGTAGTTAGTTCTTCTATGGCACCGCTAAGATCTTGCTTGCGGTCGACAATAGAGAAGCCGTCTTTTAGATTTTCGCTATAATAAATCAGTTGATTGTCTTTGTAGATTTTGTGTAAGCCTTTTTGCTTAAAACACACATGAATATTGTCGCCTTTGATGAAAACGACCATAGTATCAACGCCGGAGTATAAGTACGGCATTTGATTCAAATATTCTTGCGAATATGAGTTCATCACTTTAAGGGTAACAGTGCCCTCAAAAGGCGCTTGTGCTCGCAGCATAACGGCTACGAGAAGGATGGGAAGTAAGATGATTTTTTTCATAATAATATTAATATTACAGGTTTATATTTCCTCTATTCCTAAACTTTTATAAGGAACAACTCTCTCTACAAACTCTCGGGTATCTGATAGTTCTTCAAATAATCTACTTTTTGGTATAGCGGATGGCGAGGATGACCTTTACCTGTTAAGCTATTGATATGATACCATCTCGGTTGATGCAGCTCAAATACCTTGATGATATCCCTCATGCATTCTAACAGATAATTTCGTCTGTCAATATTATTCCCATAAGCCAACCATACATCCACATCTCCTTCTTGGCTTGTTCCTTTTCGCACATCAAAAGGAACAAGTTCAACCAAGACTTTCTTGATATATTCCAAATTGTTTCTATGTAATACCGGATCACATGCTTGCGGCAGATCTTTTGACGCAGTTGCTCGCTTCGGATAAAGATTAATCATTACGAAACCATCATACCCGTTATATTCTGCTATGCGCATAACAGATTGCATCGTCGGGTCCGGTTTCTCTGTATCTGCTGTGCTTGGATTAAGACCAACCACAAACAGCATTCGATTGCCCTTTTGTATCAGCGCATATCGCACCTCCGCATCGCCAATCTGTTTTGGCCTATACTGCATATCCCTTACCCTCTATAAACTTTCGTAGTATTTGCGAATTTTAGCTGCCATAAGCACACGGCGTTTTTCGAGGAACTCATCATAACGGGTGTAATCCATTTCGAATACATCTTCCGGAATACAGTTGGTTGCTAAGTTCTCTCGCAGCACTTTCTCGTCAATGATAGATCCGGTCTCTGCTTTATCGCTTCCGCATTGTGCAAGAGCCGCAGAGAAATAGTCTTTCGGCGCTTTTTTCCCGATGGAGATATTAACCGGCGTATCAAGGTATGCATAGTTCGCTGTTTGGTTGTATTGTGTGCGCTCAAAACCATGTTCCACAAGATATTTCTTCGGGAATATATGATGCACATCGCCGCCAAGTCTTATCAATTCCTCTACGCGGATATTCGATGACAACAAACTATTATCGCCGCCGGACACTTGTGCTGCCAGATATGCGAGATACGTCGGGTTAAGCGAAGATGCGTATGACAAGTTCTGCGGCAAAGCCACTTGCCAGAAGTTATCTGAAAGCGTTGCATCCTCGATGTTTTTCAATGCTTGCGCAATGCCCACTTCGCTGATGACTTTTAAGTCTTTTGCAAAAGCTGATTCCGGCGAAGCACTATAGCGCTGCGTCAAAATAGAGAGTACGTACCACCGTTGAACAATACGTTTGCGGTTAGCTATCGGTTCGTCAGAGTTTTGCAACATCAAGAACAGCGCATATGCAAAATCAAGAGCCATGTTAGATGTTACCATCTTCGGCGAGATAAAGCCCGCACTACGGATGGTTTGCATGAACTGCTTGAAGTTATACTCGTTGATGACATTTGAAACACCCTCGTACATCTGCGCAAAGGTTTGTTCCTCAATCTCCTCTTTGAACTCGCGTGTCTCAAAATCACGTCCCGTTAACAACTGAACCAACTCAGACAAACGAGCACGCTTAATTTGGTGCATAAACGCCACACGGATTACATCATCACAATCAGGATCATAGACCGTTTCCGTATCATCTTTGAGCCATTCCAGTTTCTTCAACCATTTGGTGGCAGCAAACTCTTTATCATGTGACTCAATATAACTATAGTAACTCGGCACTACAGCCAGATGAGCGAAATAATCAATCACCTTACGCAATAAGTTACCACCGTGCTCTTCGTCAGCCGCCATCTTTGACATAACGAAATCACCTTGCGAAAGAGCCGTTCCCTTGGAGTTGATACGGATGAAGATGTCTGTCACAACGTCAATATCTAATTTCTCAGAAAGTTCGATAACTCCAATTTGCGTGGTTTCAATGCCTTTGAGGTGGTTGAGCACACGCTGCAAATCACCACCTTCCATTTCCGGATTGGCTTCGATGTACTGAGGAATAAACGTCCAAGAAGAGAACGTGCTCTCGAATACAACAGATATATCCGGTATCCAATTCTTGCTCTTGAGGTGAGCCGGAGTTTGAACGGCAAAAATCTCTGCCTCCTCATTTCCTCTCTCATATTCAAGAGCTGCGAAAGGATTAAAAGCAATCTTCACACGCGTTTCTTGAAACTCGCTATTAAATATCTTGCGTGCAGCAATCGCGGTCATCATCGCTGTGATACGTTGCTGACCGTCAATCACCACTTTCTTACCTGCAGAAATGGTTCCGTCTTTGAGCTTTACGTTTGGGTTCTTCCAAAGAATAATGTATCCCGTAGGAAAACCTTTGTACAGCGAGTCCATCAAATCACGAACTTGTGCATTCTTCCAAACGAATGGTCGCTGAATCTCAGGAATGGCAATATCGTTAGCCTCTATCAAACCCAATAGCGCCTTAATTGACATCGATGTATTTGTAAACTTTTCTCCTTCCATATCTCAGTTGTCTTAATTTTTTCTTCTTCTCTCGTTGTTTTGGTCAGCTATAAGTATTATTTTCGGTTTTGTATCGCACGCAAATTTGCGTGCAAAGGTACTGAAAAATTCTGAGATATACAAAAAATTCTGCGCTTTTCTTGTTTATATCAAAATATTTTTGTAATTTTGCAGCAAAATTTGGGAATTATGAATGTAAGAGAACGATTAGCGGCATTGCGCGCGGAGATGCGTGAGCAGGGATTAGCCGCATACGTAGTGCCGGGCAATGACCCGCACGCAAGCGAATATATGGCTTCGCACTGGTGCGAGATGCAGTGGTTAAGCGGTTTCAACGGTGAGAGCGGGACGGTGGTGGTGACCCTGGACCGTGCGCTGCTATGGACCGACAGCCGGTATTATCTGCAGGCCGGTATCGAACTCAAAGACAGCACGATTGAGTTGATGCGCGAGAGCGACATCGATTGTCCGAGCGTGGCGGAGTGGCTCTGCGAGGAGTGTAAGGTGTATGGTGTACAGTGTATGGTGGGTCTCAACCCCGAAATGTTCAGCGTGAATGACTTCAAGGCATGGAAAGAGAAGTTCGCAGAGGCAGGTATCGGCGTGAAGAGCGTGGATCTGATCAAGCCCATCTGGACGGAAGGTCGGCCAGCTATCCCGAGTGACAAGCTCTATCCCTACTCTGCAGATTTTGCGGGAGAGACAGTGGAGGATAAAATCTCGCGTATCCGCAAGATTTTGGAGGCGAAGGGCGAAGGGTTAGAGGCGAAGGGATATGCGCTGATAGTCAGCGCATTGGACGAGATAGCATGGCTGCTGAACATCCGCGGCAACGACGTGGAGTACAACCCCGTAGTGATCAGTTATGTAGTGTTAGAGGCAGACAAATGCACGCTGTTCGTGAACTCGGAGAAGGTTGACAGCGCTGCGCAGAACTACCTGGATTTCAATAACATCGACGTACAGCCCTACGAGGCGGTATTCGAGTATATCCGCGGGCTGAAAGGCACGATCTACTACGACGGCGCAAAAGTGAATGAGGCGTTGTATGAAGCCATCAGGAATCAGGAATCAGGAGTCAGGAGTCAGAATATCCAATCGCCGATACTGGTCGATAAGGCGAAGAAGAATGCCGTGGAGTTAGAGGGCGAGCGGATAGCGATGCGGCAAGACGGCGCTGCGCTGACAAGGTTCTTCAAATGGCTGGAGGAAAGATTAGGCGAAAGGCGAAAGGTTATAGGCGAAAGACCGCTGACAGAATGGGACCTCATGGAGAAGCTGCATGCGTTCCGGGCGATGGGAGAGAACTTCGTGGAGGAGAGTTTCGGTACGATAGCGGGCTATCAAGGTAACGGTGCTATTGTGCATTACGCAGCGACGAAAGAGCACTGCGCAGAGGTGAAGAAAGAAGGTATGCTCCTACTCGACAGCGGCGGTCAGTACCTGGACGGCACGACGGACATCACCCGTACGGTATGGCTCGGCGGACGGATCCCGCAGCAGGCGAAACTGGACTACACCTACGTTCTCAAAGGACACATAGCGCTGCAGACAGCCCGTTTCCCGCGCGGCACAAGAGGCAATCAGCTTGACGCGTTAGCGAAACAATATATGTGGCAAGCCGGCATCACTTTCGGTCACGGCACGGGTCACGGCGTAGGACATTTCTTAGGCTGCCACGAGGGACCGCAGAACGTCCGGACGGACAACAACCCCACTCCGTTAGAGGTAGGACACATCATCTCCGACGAACCGGGTATCTACCGCACGGGCCGATGGGGCATCCGCACGGAGAACCTGATCACCGTCATCCCTGCCAAACAGACCAAAGTGACGACGACGGAAGACGAATGGCTGACGTTCGAGACGCTGACGCTGTGTTTCTATGACACGAGCCTGATTGAGATGAGCCTGATGACGGAGGATGAGATAGACTGGCTGAACGCATACCACGTGCGCGTCTATAAAGAGGTTAGTCCGCTGCTGAACGAAGAGGAGCGGCAGTACCTGGCACGGAAGTGCGCGGCACTAGAAGTTTAAAAGTTTAATTGTGGCTAAAGCCACGTTTAGAGGTTTATATATGAAAGAGAACAAAATTGACGGGCGGTTATACAACCCCTACATTATTGAAGAAAGACAGCTGAACATCACGCAACTCGATGTGTTCAGCCGCCTGATGATGGACCGAATCCTGTTTTTGAGCGGTGAGGTAGTAGGTGACACGATGGACACGTTAGTGGCTCAGCTGTTATTCCTGGACTCGGTGAACCACGATCCGATCAACCTGTACATCAACTCGCAAGGCGGTGAGTGCTACTCGGGTCTGGAGTTGATCTCGGTGATGAAATACATCAAATCGCCGGTCTATACGACAGTCTTGGGTCTGGCAGCGAGCATGGGTGCCGTGATTGCTTCGAGCGGCGAGAAAGGTCACCGTATGGCGTTGCCCTACTCGCGATTCATGATCCATCAGCCCAGCTCCGGCATCGGCTACTCGACCTTCAAGGACCAGGCTATCCACCTCAAAGAGATGGAGAACCTCAAGCTCGACCTCTACAAGGTGCTGGCGGAGAACAGCGGTCAGACGATCGAGCAGATAGAGACGCTCTGCGACCGCGACAAATGGATGAAGGCAGACGAAGCCATCCAACTCGGCTTCCTCGATGAGATAGTAGAGCGCAAGGCATAACGCAAGTCTTCGCGCAAGGCATAAAAAAAGAAGCGACCGTTATGGCCGCTTCTCTTTTGTTTAGTCCTCTTTCTTCGTTTCAATCAAGGCTCCTTGCGGGGTGTATAACCGCTCGTCCTTGCGAATATAGAGTTGTCCGTTGAGGAAGAATTTCTCCGCCGGGCGGTTCTTTTGCTGAACGGAATTAATACCCGTTGCAATAGGGTTGAGTACCGTCAGATTGAGGATGAAGGTGGAGTCACAACCGTGAATAGTAGGATAGATCACCGTCAGCGTCGTGTCGCCAGCCGGCAGTACACTGAGGTCGATATCTTGCCATACTTCTGCAGCACCTTCGGTGATGGTCTGACTGAAGATCATCTCGTACTTATTGGAAGCCAGTACCCATAACTCGACGATAGAGTCTCCGCCGAACTGATTCGGTGTGCTCAGAGTCACCGTCAGCGGCGTTTTGCTCGGTTTGGAGTATGCCACATCATCATAGACAGCCACTTCACCTCTGCCGCAGATATAGATCGAATCGACGCCGTAGGTAGCCGGTGCTTCGTTCACGGTGAGATGCATCGTATAGACGGAGTCACATCCCATGACGGTAGTATAGAGTTTCGTCAGGATCGTATCGCCTACGGGTATGAGGCTGAGGTCGAACTCTCTCCATACGCCCGGCAGACCCACGTAGATAGCCTGCGGTTCGTCTTCGAACGCATAGGAAGGATAGACGGTGAGGGTCAACTCATAGATCGAATCCATGCCATACTGCGAAAGCAGCGAGTCGTAGAGGATGACAGTACCGGGCTCATGAGTATCGAGCGCTTTGTCGCGCCAAGTAGCTTCTTCGTTCTGACAAGCCGTGGCAACCTCCTGGATGAGATAAGGAATAGCGTTCACGGTCAGCTGCAGCGCATAGACGGAGTCGCAACCGTCGATATTCTTGAGCGAGTCATACAAGGTGTACGCACCCGGAGTCAAG
>OCTW011558948.1_pt1 | contig 11832 bp, 4 predicted proteins | sample 1539671 | NCBI WGS metagenome assembly OCTW01 (sample SAMN02144230, study PRJEB22623) | gut metagenome | biome: sheep rumen | host: Ovis aries | place: New Zealand | reverse complement strand
ATCGAACGCTTCTTTTCTTGTGGATTCCGTCCTCGCTCTATACGACGCGGACGTAACGGACGAGCGGATACAGCCTTTGTTCGGCGTCGGTTCGTCTTACGTTGCGCGAGAAGAACTTTCGAGCGGGAATATAAACGAAATCGCGCTCTCCCTATCCTCCGATTCGGCGCGCGTTTTCTCTACCGCGCTCGAAACCAATTTCGTAATGGAAGGGGAGGCCCTTCTCGATCTTCTCGCCGCTTCGCTTTCTTTTTCCGACTCTCTTTCCGATTTTAAGATGACGTGCGATTTTTCGGATAACGGCAGTTCTCTTGTCGTTCGTTCTTGCTCGGGCGAAAATGCGGAATGGTTTGCGGGCGTTCGTTTTTCCGTGGCGGCGGATCTTTCTTTGGACTTTGAGGACGGCGCCATAGGTGAGAAGTATATTCGTGACGAAATCAACGAATACACGTTCTCTTCTTTGAACGGCTGGCAGCCTCTTTCTTCCTCGCAGATTTATTGCGTGGAAAAAGAGAATTCGAACGTTCTTTCCTTCGCGACGGGAAAATGGGTTACGAATCGTTTTACCTATAACGAATTCGGCCGTCCGCTCGGCATCGCGAATTATTTTGCCATCGACCTCGGAAACGATCATATCGGAGCGGACGCGATCGAGATCAAACTCGTTGCGGTTACGAGCGAAGGCTCCCTTGTGTATCTTCTCGGCAGCGCGGATAATTTTTACTCTTTTGCGGTAACCGATTCGATGGTTACTTTGGAAAGAAAAACGGAAGATCCCGTTGACGTCGTAAGCGTTTATCTCGTAACGAAAAACACGTCGGAAAAAGAGGTCGCTTATTTATACGCGGACAACTTGAAAATTCGCTATAAGGCGGAGATCTCCGCAACCTCTTCTTACGCTGCGCCTCTCGTTTCGGCTGACGAATACTCCCTTTATTTTTCGCACGACGATCCCTCCGCAGCCTTCGAATATTCGGTAAACGGGGGCGAGTTCGAGAGGGGAAACGTGTATTCCGTTCCGGCGGAAGAAGGGCACTATTCTCTTCGCGTTCGCGCTCTTATCGGGGAAGACGAAACTCCTTCCGTAACGGCGAATTATTCCTTCTCGGTCGTGGCGGTCAATCTTTCCAAAATAGACGTTTCGATCGACGAGGGCGTGCATACGGCGAGCTGGCTTACGAACGGCGTTTCTTTCCTGAAAATAGGAGATGGGGAATTCGAGCCTTGTCCCGAACGATCGTTTGCTGCCGAAGAGGACGTTACGATCACGGTTCGTGCGGAAGGCTATTACGATGAAGCGAATAAAACGTATTATGTGGGGTCGCAGGAGATCGTAAAAAAGATCCTCGTTACCGGTTCGCTTTCCGCTCCCGTTTTGACCGCAACGGACGAAGGGATCACTTGGGAGGCGGTTCCCGAAGCCGATCGGTACGCCGTTTCGGTAAACGACGGTGATTTTATCGAGCAGTTCGACTTATCCTTCCCGTTTGCGCATACCGTGGGCTTTTATTCCGTTCGCGTGATCAGTATGATCGGCGGAACGATGGCGTACTCGAACGCCGCCGAATATCATTACGAAGTAAAAGAAATTCGCTTGTACGATCTCAAAGTACAAGGTTCCACGGCGACTTGGGCGGCAAGCGCGAATAAGGTTTATGTAAAAGTCAATTCGGGCGAGTATTCCGAGGTGTCTGAAAATACCTATACCGCGCGAACGAACGCTTACGGCGTACACGTTATAACCGTACTTGCCGTCGGCGGCTATAACGGCGATACGCACGTTTTGTATTACGGAGAAACCGAACCGACCTTAGAAGCGAGGATCACCGTACGAAAAATTTCCCGACCCGTTTTGCAATTAAACGACTCGAAAAACGGCTTATCTTGGAGCGCCGTTCCTTACGCCACGGGATATCTCGTAAAAGTAAACGACGGCGAATGGATGGAATCTTCCGATTATGCCTTCGAAGAGCAAGCGGGAGAGTATTCCGTAACGGTAAAAGCCACGGGAGACGGGGTTACTTCCGTGGATAGCGAGGAAGTGTATTACTCCTATACCGTCCGCACTCTTTCCCTTTCCGAGATCGCGTTGACCGATCCCGCCGAAGAAGGAATGACCGCCTCGTTCGACGCAACCGCCTTGAATCTCTATTATAAGTGGGGCAGAGCGCCTTACGAGCAAACGGAACTTACTTCTTTCTTTACGGACGTAACCAAAACGCTTTATGTAAAAGCGACGGGCGGTTTCAGAGAGAGCGATCTGACCTATTTTGCGGGGGAGGCGATCGAGCGTTCGATCGAGATCGTCGTTCCGATCTATTTGGAAACGCCTACTCTTTCGATTACGGAAAAGGGCGTTTTCTGGCAGGCGATCAAAAACGCGACCGGTTATTCCGTTTCGATCGGCGGCGGAGAACCGATCGTTCTAACTCAAACCTATCTTGCTTTCGAAACCGCTTTCGGAACGTACGATCTTTCCGTTAAAGCGATCAACGAAGATCCCGTTCAATATCCCGACAGCGAAGAAGCGCTTCTTTCTTACGAGATCGCAAAGATCGAGCTCTCCGATCTCTCTTTAACGAACGCGGTCGTTTCTTGGACGTATCGAGGATTCTTGTCCTTGAAGATCGGGGAAGGAGAGTGGGTTTCTTACGTCTCCGATTCATATTTGAACGAAAGCGGCGAAGATACGACCGTTCGAGTAAAAACGGAGATCGGATTTGACAAAGAGAATCATATTCTTTATAAGGCGGATGAATCGCTCGGTGCGTCCATCGAAAAGAGCATCGAGATCATTTATGCCGAACTGAACGTTCCCGTTTTGAAGTTGAATTCTTCGAAAACCGGTCTCGAATGGGCGCCCGTCGCCAAGGCGTATTCTTACGCGGCTTCGGTAAACGGCGGCGATTTCGAAACGGTGGATCGCTATCCCTTCTCGTCCGTTCCGGGTGATTATACGGTTTGCGTTAAAGCGGTCGGAAACGGATCCACGTTGCAAGACAGCGACGTTGCCGTTTTCTCCTATACCGTTCGCGCGATCTCCTTATCGGATATAACCGTTACCTACGGCGTGGCGAGCTTTACTTACGTCGGAAATTTAACTTTGCAGGAAGGGGAAGGCGAAGCGCGCCCGTACTCTTTATCCACGCTCGCTCCCGAGGCGACGGAGAACGTCGTTTTAACGGTCTCCCCGGGCTATGTGGAAGAAACGAAGGTTTATTTCGTCGGCGACGTGATCCGTAAGAGCAAAAAGATCGTCGTTCCGATCCGCCTTGTTTCCCCCGTTCTCAGCTTTACGCAAAGCGGCGTTTCCTTCGATCCCGTACCGATGGCGGATTACTATTCCCTGTCTGTAAACGGCGGTGAAAAACGTCGATTGAACGAAACGATCGTCGAGCTGGAAAGCGTGGCGGGAGACTATACTTTAAGGATCAGCGCAAGGAGCGAAGACGAAGAGCAATATCCCGAAAGTCCCGTCGCGGAAATCTCCTATTCCGTAAAAACCGTCTCCTTGTCTTCTCTCTCTCAAACGGACGGCATATTGCATATTCAAGCCGTTGGCATAGTGTCCGTAAAAGAAGGAGAGGGCGCCTTCCGCGAGGCGGGATCGTCGTACGCTCCCGAAAAGAGCGTTACCGTTACGGTAAAAGCAGAGAGCGGCGTCTCGGTTTCGGATCGCGTTCGCTTCGTGGGCGAAACGGTTACCGACAGTTTGTACGTGATCGTTCCGATCCGCCTTGCCGCGCCCGTCGTCAGCGGCGGCGAAAGCTCGATCTTGCTCGGCGAAGTCCAAAACGCGGATTGCTTCCTCTTGTCTTCCGACGGCGCGGAGTGGAAGCGCGTAACTTCTTCTTCCGTTGCTTACGAGGTTTCGGCAGGGGAGCATACGCTTCGCGTAAAAGCCTATTCGGATAATGTCGCGCAGTATCCCGAAAGCGATATAACGACTTTTACCTATCAAACGGTGATCGGTAGTTTGTCCGATCTCTCGCTTTCCGGCGCAACCTTCTCTTGGAGAGCCGAAGCGGCAACCGTTCGCGTAAAGTATGATTCCGGCAGCTACTCAAAAACGAGCGCGACTTCGTACGCCGCGACATACTCGGGTTCTTCCGCCGGCTCTCAGTCGCATACCCTTACCGTAAAAGCGGAAGGCGGCTATGTTTCGTCGAGCGCAAAGTATTATTACATTGCGTCTCCGATCGAAAAATCCAAGAGCGTGACGCTCGTTAAACTTTCCTCTCCCTCTCTTTCCGCCGGTTCGGATCGCCTTACTTGGGGCGCCGTATCTTCCGCCGTTCAGTACGCGGTCAAAGTCGGTAGCGGAAATTATCAAAATCAATCCGGTAGAGAAAGCGCTTACGCCACCAAAGCCGGCAGCTATACGGTTTCCGTAAAAGCGGTCGGAAACGGAACGACCGTTCTCGATTCCGATCCTTCCGCTTATTCTTATACGGTTAAAACGGTAACGCTTTCCAATATAACGGTCGTAGGCGCAAAGGCTTCTTGGACTTCGGTCGCCTATAAAACGTCACGAAAAGTCGGAAACGGCGCTTATCAGCAAACGACCGATACTTCGTATACCGCGCAAGGGGAGGGAACGTATTCCGTATCCGTAAAAGCGGAAGGCGGGTTCGATTCTTCATCCAAAACCTACTATTATGCGGCGTCTCCGATCGAAAAGAGCGGAACGATCAAGATCGTAAAGCTTTCCGCTCCCTCTTTATCCGTAACGAGTTCCGGAGTCAGTTGGGCGGCGGTTTCAAACGCGACCGCATATATGGTTAAAATAGACGGCGGCGAGTATAAGTCGCAATCGGGTAGGACGGTTTCTTTCTCCTCGTCCACAGGCTCGCATACCGTATCGGTATATGCTTCTCGTTCGGATAATTCCGCTTACGTTAACAGCAACGAATCGTCCGTTTCTTACCTGACCGCGCAATCGGCGATCACCTTTATTTCCAGTTCGAACCTGACGGCGGTTTGGGCTTTGACGGGGCTGAAATCCCAGTATTCCACGGATAACGGAAGCACCTATAAGGATACGGCTCTTACGTCTTATACCGCGACTTCTTCGGGAACCGTAAAGTTCCGCGCGGTCGGCGGTTATGACAGCGCGTCGAACACCTATTATAACGGAACTTCTTCCGCGGTAAGCAAAACGTTTACCGTTTCGGGACTGACTTTGGATACCTTCGATTCGGGCAATGCTTCGGCTTGGACGAAAGAGCGTTACACTACCGATTGGGAAGTCAGCGAGAATGCCGCCGTAACCGTTACGAACGACGCGTTCGGAGCGGGCAAAGCGCTCGAAATGAAATCTTTCGCAAACGGAACGGCTTTCCGCTTCGGTCGTTCGCTCGGAACGCTTTCCAAAGCGTACAAAGGCGTCAGCTTCGATATTAAATTGAACGAGTATTATACGACTGCAAAAACCAAGATCCGCTTCGTGGATTACGCGAAAGGGATCTACGTCAATTACGATCTCGCGCATCTTTCGATGAATAACGCTTCTTGGTATCGCGTCGTTATTTCCTTTGACGACGAGAATCTCGAAGTGAATATCGGCGGAACGAATTATTCTCCGAGTAAGATCAAGCAGTACATCGGAAGAACGGAATACAAAACGTGGGATAACGCGATCAAGTCCATGGACGTTATGTACGTTATTATCTCGGGTAAATACGATACCTATCCCACGATCTATACGATGATCGATAACGTTCGTTTGCTTGACAGCGCTTCGTCTTCTTCCGCGTCCAAACTGACGACCCCCGTTCTTGATCTCGGCTTTGAGGACGGAACGGTCGGAACCACATATGTAAACGCAAAATGGAAGCAGTATTCTTGGACCGGAAGCGCTTACGCGTCCGTTTCCGGTAAGATGAATTCGAGAAAACCGGCTTCGTCCGCGCTCGTCTCTCTTGCCTGCGGAAACTCCACCTATAAGTACGTTTACAATGAAGGCGGTTCCGCTCTCGGAACGGCCAATCACTTATCCATCGACCTCGGGAATTGGTATAACCATCTCGGCGCGGTGAAGTATCGAGTGGCGATCGTAAATTCTTTGAATAAAACGATCTGGCTTGCCGGTTCCGATGATACTTTCGCTTCTCTTGCCTTAACGGGCGGGAACACGATGAAGACATTGAGCTTTAACTTCGCGAGCGTATCCGTTAAGAGTATTATGGTGTTCGCGCGATACGACGGGGCGGATAACTACATCTATATGGATAACGTCCGTTTGGCGTCGTGCAGTCTATCGTAAAGATCCGCTTCGGCGGCAGATATAATAAAAAAAAGAGGAAAACGTATGGCAAAAATCATTGGTGAAGCACTTCCGAACATCCCTTGGCAAGACAGCGCGGACGAAAGTCCCATGTGGCGCTATTCCGAAAATCCCATTATCGGCAGAAACCCGATCGAGAACGTTACGCGCGTCTTTAACAGCGCGGTCGTTCCCTTTAAGGACGGTTTTGCCGGCGTGTTTCGCGCGGAAACGAAAAACGGGATCCCCTATCTTTATTTCGGAAAGAGCGCGGACGGAATTCATTTTACGTTCAATCAAGAGCGTATCGTCTTTCACGAGAAAGACGGGTCGGCGTATCGTTTCGAGTATGCTTACGACCCGCGCGTCGTAAAGGTGGAAGACGTTTATTACGTCATTTGGTGCGACGGCAAACACGGGCTTCCCGTTCTCGCCCTCGGCAAAACGACGGATTTCGAACGATTCGAGATCGTGTCGCATCCCTTCCTTCCGTTTAACAGAAACGGCGTTCTCTTCCCGAGAAAAATAAACGGAAAGTATTATCTTTTATCCCGTCCGTCCGATAACGGGCATACACCTTTCGGCGATATTTATATTTCGGAAAGCCCCGATCTCGTTTATTGGGGCAATCATTCCCGCTTGATGGAACGCGGATACGAATGGTGGCAAGGCTTAAAGATCGGGGCGGGGTGCGCGCCTATCGAAACGACGGAAGGGTGGCTGCTTTTCTATCACGGCGCTACGCAGACCTGCAACGGTTATGTGTATTCCCTCGGAGCGGTCGTTCTCGATCGGGATGATCCGCGTAAGGTCAAATATCGCTGCGGAAATTTCGTTTTGACTCCCGAAGAAGAGTATGAAACGACCGGCTTTGTTCCGAACGTGGTTTTCCCGTGTTCCGCTCTGACGGACGCCGAAACGGGTCGTATCGCCGTGTATTACGGAGGCGCGGATACTTACGTTGGGCTCGCCTTTACGACTATTGACAAAATAATGGATTATATTGTAAAATTCAAAAGATAGACTCTTATTTTTTCGCGAAAGGGAAAAAGATGAACAAAAAACTGATTATCGATAGGAACAGCCCGCTGAACGATTTCGGCGGAAGAGTCAAAAAATCGAGATATTTAATCTTGATGATCATTCCCGCGATCATTTATTATCTCGTTTTTTGTTATGCTCCGATGTACGGCATTCTGATCGCATTCAAGCGTTATCTTCCCAAGCAGGGAATAATGGGAAGCCCTTGGGCGGAAATGAGCGGATTCGGAAACTTTTATACGATTTTCCAAGATCCGTATTTTTGGAAAGTTTTGAGGAATACCGTCATTATCGGCGTTTGTAAGATCTTTATCAGTTTTATCGCGGCGCTTCTCGTGGCGCTTTTGATCAACGAGATCCGCTTGCGCTTCTTTAAGAAAACGGTGCAGACCATCGTTACGTTCCCGCACTTTTTATCTTGGGTCATCGTGGGAGGCTTAGTCGCGAATATTTTCGGAACGTCGGGCATTATAAACGACGTGATCGCTTCAACCGGCGCCGAAAGGGTGCAATTTTTAGCGAACGGAAAGGTGTTTTTATCCTTGATCTTCGGATCGGACGTTTGGAAAGAAGCAGGGTGGAGCAGTATTATTTATCTTGCCACGATGGCGGGCATTTCACCCGAGCTGTACGAGGCGGCGGATATAGACGGCGCGACCCGTTTGCAAAAGATTTGGCATATTACGCTCCCCGCGATCAAACCTACGGCGATCCTGCTTTTGATCCTTTCCGTCGGCGGTATTCTTTCCGCGGGATTCGATCAGATTTTTAATATGTATAACCCCCTCGTGTACGACGTGGCGGATATTATCGACACCTATATTTATCGTTCCACCTTCCGCGAATGGCAGCCTGCCGAGATCGGCGCCGCGGTCGGCTTGTTTAAGTCGGTCGTTTCCTTTATCCTCGTTATTATCGTGGATCGGATCGCGAAACTCAGCGGCGAAAGAGGTATTATATGAGAAAATTCGAGAATTTGTCTTACTTGCCCCTTCGCCCGAAGGGCAGCACGTTCGATCGCCGTATCGGACCGATGGATTGGGTCATTTTTGCGATCCTTCTCTTTTACGCGATCATCATCATTTATCCTTTCTATAACGCGCTTTTGATCTCGATCTCTCCCGAGAGCGTATATCTTAATACTCCCTTCCTTTTATATCCGAAGGAAATAACTTGGGATAATTACGCAACGGTTTTTTCGAGCGCGTCTCTTTGGTCGGGCGTTCGCGTAACTTTGCTCCTTCTTTTTGCCGGGACGGCGTATCAGCTTTTCTTTACGGTCATAACGGGCTACGCTTTGTCACGTAATAAGTGGGTCGGTAAAAACTTCGTTATGAATATGATCCTCGTAACGATGTTCTTCGGCGGCGGCTTGATCCCGTATTATTACCTGATCAAAAATCTCGGTTTGTATAACCAAATTTGGGTTATGATCATTCCCGGCGCGATCGATACCTATAATATGCTTTTGATGCGCAACTATTTCGCCTCTCTTCCTCCGGATCTGGAGGAATCCGCCAAGATAGACGGGGCGAACGATATTCAGATTTTCTTTAAGGTGTATTTGCCTATGGCGCTTCCGATGCTTGCAACGATCGGACTGTTTTTCGCCGTCGGTAACTGGAACAGCTGGTATAACGCGATGCTCTTTATCGAAAATCCTTCCTATAAGCCCTTGCAACTCGTTCTTCGTGAAATGATAACGACGAGTTCTTCTTCAATGGAAACGTTAGGGCAGAAGGTCGTGTATTCCGAAGGGCTGACGATGGCGAGCGTCTTTTTCTCCATCGTCCCGATGATGATGTTTTACCCCTTCCTGCAAAAGTTCTTCGTCAAGGGCTTGGTCGTGGGTGCTATTAAAGGATAAACGGAGGTTGTTTATGAAAAAAATTGTTCTGATTCTTTTGACGCTGACCCTTCTTTTCGGTCTGTTTGCCGGTTTTACCGCCTGCGGTCCGAAAGATGACGAAGGTACGATCACCATTCGCAACCTTTATTTTAACGATTGGAACGGCGACGACGCTTATACCGCCTTCCTCGAAGAAAAGTTCGGCGTAAAAATAAAGACCTCCACCTATTCTTGGGCGGATTGGGATCAACAGGTCGCTTCCGCGATCAACGGTGGAAACGTAACGGACGTGTTCCAAGCGGATATAGACTCCTATAACTTTGCGAACAGCTATCGTTTTTGGGCGGAAGACGGCGACATTCGGGCGCTCCCTTCCGATCTTAGCGCATGGCCGAATCTCAAAAAACTCATCGAAAGCGTAAACGATATCGAAAAGCTTAAAATCAACGGCAAGCTGTACGGTATTCCCGTTGCGAAAAACATAAAAGGCGGCGAACCCGATTTTACTCCTTTTACATACGTCTATCGCCGCGATTGGGCAAAGCAGTACGGCGTTTATAAAGAGAACGATATTTATACTTGGGAAGAATTCAATACTCTCCTTCAAACCTTCTATAATAAAAAATGCAAAAGCGGCGACTTTTACGCGCTCGTGGACGTCGAATGGGGCTTCCCCTCGGTCGTAAACTTTTATAAAGACGCGCCGCACTGTTTCGCGATCGACGGTTCGGGCAAGGTCGTTTCGAATTACGGAACGGATCCATATCTCAGCGGGCTTACTCTTGCTAAGAGCTTCGTTTCGAATAAGATCTACGGCTACGAGCAGTATTCTTCTAACGAAGGCGACGCGAATAAAAAGTATTACGGCGGCAGGGTAGGCGTGTTTTACGAAAACCTCTCGCTTTCCAACTATTCGACCCTTCGTACCAAAATACAAGAAGCGAACCGCAACCTCTCGCAAGACGCTTTGGACGATATGACCGCGATCATGAAAGTCAAAGGACCGGACGGGAAATTCGCCCTCGAAGGGCAGGAGGATTGGTTCTCGATGACTTTCTTCTCCTCCCATATCTCGGATGAAAAAATGAAAAAGATCCTCGATATTATGGATTATCTTCTCTCGGAAGAAGGAACGATGCTCGCGGCGTACGGTTTTGAAGATTATGATTACACGGTGGACGCTTTGGGCAACGTATCCTTAACCGAAGCCGGCTGGGAAAAGGATTCTACGGGTCGCTATATCGATAAGTATAACGGCGCGAAATATCTCCGCTATATGTGTACCCTCGGTTACGATATGACTTCTTACGATCCGATGACCGATCAAAAATCGTACGAGATCTTAGCGAATTGGACGGAGTTTATGAAAGAACAGCAAGCGGCAGGCAATCTTCGCGTTTTGAACGAAGATCCCGCCGTCAAATGGCTCAATACCGCGAATAAGGCGAGGAGCGCCGGAAAACTCCTCGAAGACGCGAACGCCGCCGTCATGCAATATTGCTACGGCAGCATTACTCTCGATAAATATAAAGCGGCAGTAAACGATTCGACCTGGCAAAAGGTTCTGAAAGAGATCAACGAAGCGCTCGCTAATTAACGTTTATGAAAAAAATAACGGCAATTTTGATCCTTTTAACGCTTATCCTGACTTGCGCTTTCGCTTGTAAAAAGCAAAGCGCGTCCGGAGAGAGCTATTTCTCGAAAGACGACGTAGTCTCCGAATCTTTCGACGGGCTCGGCGTGGAATGGGGAACGTACGAAGACGTAAACAAAACGGTAAAAGGCTCTTGGGATCGTGTTATCGCCTCGGTGGACAAGCTGAATCCCTCTTTGGTTCGCTGTATGACCAATCTCGATTGGTTCGTCGTGGACTTCGACAATCAAAATACGGACGATCCTTCCGACGATACTTGGAATTACACTTTTAACAACAAGTATATGGTAAACGCGTCCAACGTTCTCGATTATTGTCAGGAGAAAGGGATCCGCGTTGCATTCGGCGTTTGGAACGTGATCGGAAACGTCGATCCCGATAAAGATCTGTATAAAATGATCCCGAACGCGACTTCCGATCCCCGTTGGGCAAAAATGATCGCGGATCTTATGGAGTACTTGATCGAGATCAAAGGATATAGCTGTATTCGCTGGTTCGTAAATACGAACGAACCGAATAACGTGGGTGTGGTCGGTTCGTCCAAAAACGCCTACAATACATACGCCAAGTGGGAAGCGGGCGTTAAAAGCGTCAGGCGCGCTTTGGACGCGGTCGGACTCGGCGATATCGATATCATCGGCGGAGACACGACGGGCCTTGTGGGATCCACGCAGTATTTACCCAAAATCGCTTCCAACTTAAAAGACGTAGTTCATAATTACGGACTGCATATGTACGTCAGCAATTACGACATTGATAACGCGAAGTATCAGAAAAACCTTTCGTCTTTGTATAAGAAAGTGCAGAAAAAAGATCGCGCTCTCGGTTATTCCAAGCAGATGATCATTTGGGAAGCCGGTCTTTTGGACGGTAAAAACGTTATAACCGACTGCAACGCCTATATCATGAATTGCTCGTACGGCTTGCGCATGGCGGATTATACCGTGCAAAGCATTCTCGCCGGCGTAAACGGACTCGTTTATTGGGATTTGGACGACGCGATGCACTTTATGTATAACGAAA
>OCTW011556061.1_pt1 | contig 11834 bp, 9 predicted proteins | sample 1539671 | NCBI WGS metagenome assembly OCTW01 (sample SAMN02144230, study PRJEB22623) | gut metagenome | biome: sheep rumen | host: Ovis aries | place: New Zealand | reverse complement strand
TACTTTGCTCATGTTTGGCGGGTCATAAATTCATATTCGATTTCGAGCAAGCTCGAATCGAAATGACTTTTGACCCTTACGTCATAAAATGATTAACAGTGTGTCAATGATTTATATACAGCCTCCCCTGTAAAGGCTGGTCCGTCCAAGTGGAAGGCTGTAGTTAGACAAATATTAAGATTTTGGAAAGCAGGAATTATAAATGGATCCACGACAGGAAATTATTAATATTGGAAAACAGCTTCATGATCAGGGACTTCTTGTAAGAACCTGGGGGAATATATCATGCAGACTTGATAAAGACCGTATACTTATAACTCCAAGCGGTATACAGTATGAAGACCTTACACCTGAGATGATCGCTGAAGTCAATCTTGGAGATCTCTCATGGGAAGGCAAATGCAAACCTTCAAGCGAGCTTCTGGTACACGTTGCCTGTTATAACGCACGAAGCGATATCAGATTTATAATCCATACCCATCAGGTTTTTGCTACTGTGGCAGGATCTCTTGGTGTTAAGGAGATCCGGGCTATGGTTGACGGCGATGACGTAAGGATACCATGCGCTCCATATGCACTCCCCGGAACCAGAAAGCTTGCAGATAACGTTAAGAAGACTATCCAGAAATATAAATCAGATAATGGAATAGTCATGTCCAATCACGGAACTATCTGCATGGGCACGATAAGCGATGAAGCTCTGGAATGTGCAATGGAGATGGAAGAAGCTTCAAAGCGCTTTTTGCACGGGTATTGTCATATGGATATCGAAAGTGAGTTTATTGAAGGCTTCAGCTCACATATCAATAGCGGCAGCATCATATATGATAAGCCGGATACTCCTTACAGGATCAAGCGGATGCATGAAGAGATATACGCCAAAAGACCTGATGTGAGATATATAGTTCACAACAAGTCACAGGCTTGCAAGATCGTATCAAGGCGTGCCACACATATGAAGCCTCTGCTTGATGATTTCGCTCAGCTTATAGGTACAAGTGTAAGGATACCGATCAATCATCATGGACATGATGGAAATCGTATTATCGTCAAGAAGAATGTCAACGCTGTTTTTTCACTGGATGATGGAGCTTTTTGTCTGGGACAGACAAAGGATGATGCATATGCTACGGCACTAGTACTGGACAAGGCTTGTATAGCGCAGATAGCGGCATCCAGATATGGAAGCGCCAATTTCCTTTCCTACAGAGATTGCCTTAAAATGAACAGACATTATAGAAACTCCTATTCCAAGCTGGCAAAAAGGTGATTGTTGAGGCACCTCTAACTGTGCTAAAATGTTCTTAGATTTTATATCCATGTCTATGGAGGACTTCAATATGACAGAAACTATTACAAATGAAGTAGTGGCTGATGCTGCTTCAGTAGAATCAACAAGCAAGGCTCCCGAAAAAGAAGCTGTTAAAGAAGACAAATACGTAGCTTATGTATCAAGCTATACAAATGGAACCGGTGACAAGTTCGGTATTCGTGTCTATGATGTAGATATCAAGAACGGCCGTATGACTGAGAAGAGTAAGATCAAGATCACTAACTCTTCGTATGTTACTGAATCCAAGAATAAAAAGCACCTTTATTCTATCACTGACTTTGGTGTAGAAGCTTATGATATAGGGAAAGATGGATCACTTAGTCTTATCAATGAAGCTTCTATCAATGGAATGAGAGGTTGTTACCTTTCTACAGATTATGAAGACAAGTTCCTTTTCTGTGCAGGATACCATGATGGTAAGATCACAGTACTGCGTCTTAACGAGGATGGAAGTATCGGTGAGATAACAGAAGAGATCTATCAGAAGGGCCTTGGCTCTGCAGCAGGACGTAACCATCGTCCACATGTACAGTGCGTACGTATGACCAAGGACAACAAGTTCCTGTGTGCATGTGATCTTGGAATGGACAGGATCAATGTTTATAAATTAAATCACGTGACAGGTCGTCTTGAGAATGCTGACGTGATCCACTGTGATCAGGAGTCAGCTCCAAGACATATCAAGTTCTCAGAAAATGGTGAGTTCATCTACGTTCTTACAGAGCAGAAGAATTCAATCGATGTATATCATTACAAAGTAGATGATCATGATATACCTGATTTTGAAAGAATCCAGTCTATGTCAACTATAGACGATCCTGATGCACAGGGTATCGCAAGCAGTGCTCTTATGTTCTCGCTTGATTATAACTACCTTGTATCTTCTAACCTTGGAGAGAACTTTGTAGATATCTACAGAGCAGACAAGAGAACAGGTAAGCTCAAGAAGATCCTGGGTCTTCCTATCTCAGGAGAGTATCCTAAGGATGCAGCACTCTTCCCTGATAACAAGCATCTTGTATCTCTTAACCATGAGTCCAATACAATGACTTTCTTTAATGTCAACATGGCACAGGGAACCATTGTAATGAACGGACCGGAAGTCGTAGTTGATCAGCCTAACTGCATCGTATTCCATAAATTAGAGGATTGATGTATTTCTATGTACGGAATGTAATTTTGTTTCTTCCGGATTCTTTGCCTTTATATAATGCATCGTCAACTTTTTTTAAGATATCTTTATTACTGGTCTCGGTGTCACTTATAACAGTGACTCCGAGACTTATTGTTATCTTCGGAAATAGAAAGACCTCCTGTCCTATATATAAAATGAGGACAGGAGGTCTTGGTTTAAAAGTATTATTATGCGCGACTATTATAGAAGTCTGTGATATAGCTTGCCCTTGCTGACATATTGGATATCATGGCATCAAGGAGTGTGACTGCGGCCATACATTCTACTACGACAACAGCTCTTGGTACAACTACAGGATCGTGTCGGCCGCCTATGACTATATCTATAGGGCTTCCGTCCTGTTTTACTGTTGACTGCTCTTTGGAGATAGACGGGGTGGGCTTAACATGACAGCGAAGGATTATGTCAGATCCTGAACTGATACCGCCCATGATGCCGCCTGAGTGGTTAGTGGTAGTTGTTATCTTGCCGTCTTTATATGTGAATCCGTCATTATCTTCAGAACCTTTATAAGTAGATACCATAACGCCATCACCGACTTCTACTGCCTTAACAGCTCCGATTGACATCAAAGCCTTGGCCATGGAAGCATCAAGCTTATCAAAAACAGGTTCACCTATTCCTGCAGGCACGCCTTCTATGCGGCATTCTATAACTCCGCCTACAGAGTCCAGTTCATTTCTGCAATTCTGAATATAATCAAAAGCCTTGGCAGCAGCGTCTGCATCAGGCATGCATACAGGATTTTCTTTGATAACAGATGCATCGAACCTATTCGGATCGATGCTTACAGGACCTATAGATTTGGTATATGCTGTAAGTGTAATACCCATCTGGCCAAGGAGTTTAGCGCACAGTGCACCTGCAGCTACGCGTCCTATTGTCTCTCTTCCTGATGAACGACCACCGCCCCTGTAATCTCTAAATCCGTACTTGGCATCAAAAACGTAATCGGCATGCCCCGGTCTATAGTAGGATGCTATCTGGCTGTAGTCTCCGGACTTCTGAGATGTATTTCTTACAAGAAGGGAGATGGGAGTGCCTGTTGTCTTACCTTCGAATACTCCTGATAAGATCTCAACCTTGTCATCCTCTTTACGAGGTGTTGTGACAGATGATGTTCCGGGCTTCCTCCTGTCCAGATACTTCTGTATATCAGATTCTGACAGCTCCATCCCTGCCGGGAATCCATCAATAACAACGCCAAGAGCAGCCCCGTGCGACTCCCCCCAGGTAGTAATTCTTAAATGATTACCAAATGTTGATCCAGACATGAATTGCCCCCCTTTACGGATAATACTAAGATATATGTTCTTGCCCGGTCGGCGCCGTATCCTCAAAAGCTTTACGAGGGTACGTGGATTCAGGACGGACAGAATATAAATTTTTGCCACGCTGTTAATCATTTTAAAATTCATGGCATGATATCTGTACCTTTTTATTCTGGGGTCCAAACTCGCTTCGCGGGGGCATGTGGACCCCGGGCAGAATAAAAAGTTACATCTATCACGCTCATGAATTTTATAAAATGATTAAAAAGCGTGACAAAAATTTATATTCTGTCCGTCCTGGATCCACGTACCCTCGCAAAACTTTTGAGGGTACGGCGCCGACCTAGTGTAAAGTAGTAGTTATAAAACACAGAAAACTTAGTTTATTATACATTATTACTGCATATATTCAACACTTTAAAGTTGGAGAATGAGATGTTGGGCATACAGGAATGCATCCATAAGCAATTACATACGCAGCGTATATTCCTAGCTTGGGCGGCATGGTATCCTCGAAGGTTGGCAGGAGTGGGGAGACGATGGGTGAGCAGAATATAAATCATTGTCACGCTTTTTAATTGGTTTATAAAATTCATGAGTATGATAGATGGAGTTTTTTATTCTGCATGGGGTCCACCTGTCTGAGCGAAGCGAGTTTGGACCCCAGAATAAAAAGGGACAGATATCATGCCATGAATTTATAAACCAATTAACAGCGTGACAATGATTTATATTCTGCTCACCCATCGTCTACCCACTCCCGCCAACCTTCGAGGATACCATGCCGCCCGTCCCCCCAAGCGTGAAAGCGACAGGTACAAAAACTATTCTTTTGGTATATTTTATAATTACGGGCATGAAAACTGAAGCTTTTTTGTAAAAAGTGTTCAAAAGTTCTCAAAATGTAGTATAATACCATTATGATATACCGAAAATACAGGGGGAGCCAGAGCTTAGGTGCAATGAATAACAAAAATGTTTCATTTGAGCCGACGTTTCGGGAGAAAGCTGTTCGGCGAATAGGGAAGTTCGTAAAAAAGAATAGGAAGTTCTATATCTTCGGTGTGATCGCTGTCGCAGTAGTTGTGTTTGTGACGGCACTTGGTAGTGCTCTATATGATAATAGAAAACGTCTTCTTAGTATTGCTTGTGTTCTTTTATTCTTCGTATCATCGAGTAGTTTTTCGTATCCCGTTTTACCAATGGATGTAAGTTTTGTATCAGACAGTATCCGCAGTGAGGATGTTGCCGGTACGACTTATGTTTCAGCTGAAGTAGATGCTAAAGACGTTGCAGATCTTGAGACAATTTCTATCGATGATCAGACGGTTCCTACAGGCAGTAGTTATACTAAAGAAGACTCAGATAAAGATCCTGTATATGATGGCAATGGAGAACTCTTGGGAGAAGTCCTCGAAAGCGATCAGATCAGCATCTCTGAGATACTAAATGCAGAAGATGAAACAGGTAGTAAGGATATAGAGCAGGAAGATAATGACGATTCAGTGGCAGGAAACACACAGTTTTCTGCAGATGACTGGAATCTTATGCTTGTTAATAAGCAGCATCCGATTCCTGATAATTATACTTTTGCCACTGCGCAGATATCCAGCGGTGGCAAGCTATGCGATGAGAGAATATTATCGCCTCTTAGACAGATGGTGGCAGCAGCTGCGGCAGACGGAGTGTCACTTGTAGTATGTTCACCGTATAGATCCAACAATCGTCAGGAGATGCTCTTTGCAAGGAAGGTTGATTACTATTTAGAGCAAGGCTATGACTATATGCAGTCATATACACTTGCTTCTCAGGCAGTAACTATTCCGGGATCTTCAGAACATGAGATAGGGCTTGCTCTTGATATCATCACTGACGGATACAGTTCACTGGATGAGGGATTTGGTGATACGCCTGCCGGTAAGTGGCTTGCGCAAAATTCGTACAAGTACGGCTTTGTAGTTCGCTATCTTAAGGGCAAAGAAGAGATTACAGGTATTGAATATGAACCCTGGCATATAAGATATGTTGGAGTTTCGGCTGCAACTGTAATGTATGAAGAGGGCATCTGCCTTGAAGAGTTCTGGGACGAGTATCTGTACTGATATATTTACTTGTCCAATAAAATGTAATGGTATATTATGTATAGGGGCATGTGCGACATGTCCCTATATTTTTGAGTATAAGGATCTGAACTGAATTATATAAAATCCATAATGCATAAATTCCTTTAATTCATATTCAAGAATTTATAGGATTTATATTGTACAAGATCATGTGTGATCCTTATATTTTCTCAGATTATGTTATGAAAAGAGGTACTATGTACAAGTTATTAAAAACAGAAGGCCGTGCTAAAAGAGGCGAATTTCAGACTGTTCATGGAACTATCCAGACACCTGTATTCATGAACGTAGCAACAGTTGCAGCCATCAAGGGCGCTGTTTCTACAGAAGATCTTGAAGGTATTAAGAATCAGGTTGTTTTATGTAATACATATCATCTTCACCTTCGCCCCGGCGATGACAATGTATATCGTATGGGCGGTCTTCACAAGTTTATGTCATGCAATAAGCCTATCCTTACTGATTCAGGCGGATTTCAGGTATTTTCACTTGCTAAGACAAGGCGTATCAAAGAGGAAGGCGTATACTTCCATTCTCATATAGATGGTCACAAGCTTTTCATGGGACCAGAAGAGAGTATGAGGATCCAGTCTCATCTTGGAAGTACTATTGCCATGGCTTTTGATGAGTGCCCATCTGCAAGAGCTGATCATGAATATGTTCAGATGTCTGTAGACAGGACCACAAGATGGCTTGAGCGCTGCAAGAAGGAGATGGACAGACTTAATTCACTTCCTGATACAGTGAACCCTCACCAGATGCTATTTGGTATCAATCAGGGCGCGATATTTGATGATATCAGAATAGAACATGCCAAGCGCATCAGAGAGATGGATCTTGACGGTTATGCAGTTGGAGGCCTTGCAGTAGGTGAGACTCATGAAGAGATGTATCATGTCCTTGAGCAGGTAGTTCCTTATCTTCCTCAGGACAAGCCTACATACCTTATGGGTGTTGGTACACCTGCCAATATTCTTGAAGGCGTAGAAAGAGGTATAGACTTCTTTGACTGTGTATATCCTAGTAGAAATGGCCGTCATGGTCATGTATATACCAAGAAGGGTAAGCTCAATCTCCTTAATGCCAGATTTGAGCTTGATTCTCATCCTATTGAAGAGGGATGTCAGTGTCCTGCATGTAAGCGCTATTCAAGAGGTTATATCCGTCATCTGTTAAAAGCCGGAGAGATGCTTGGTATGAGACTTTGTGTCCTTCATAACCTGTATTTCTACAACAATATGATGGAAGAGATAAGAGATGCTCTTGATAATGGAAACTTTGCTGCTTATAAGAAGAAGACCCTTGACGGATTCAGAGAATATGAAGAGCTCTCTACAGCTCCCGGAAGCGACATAGCCAAGAACTGGCGTAAAGGCTGATGGAAGTGCTGATACATTCAGAATGTTTTTCAGTAAAATATGCCGATTATTGACAGGAATTTTTTATGAAAAACGCACTTGTAAGTAAACTTTATATTGTGTATCATTTAAAGGTAGCTTTTTCGAAAGCTTTTTAAAAGAATTAAAGAGGATTCCGGAGGACAATTAAATGTATTCAGATTTATTTAAAATGGCTGCTACTGCTGCAGATGCTACACCTGTAGGCATGAGCTATTATCTGATCATTCTGGTTGTGATGTTCGCATTCATGTATTTCATTATGATCAGACCACAGCGTAAGCAGGAAAAAGAGAAGGCAGCTATGATGGCAGCACTTGCAGTTGGCGATAGCGTTCGTACAACAGGCGGTTTCATCGGAACTGTAATCGATATTCATGACAACATGGTTATCATCGAGTTCGGTAACAATAAGAACTGCCGTATCCCTATGGTTAAGGAAGCAATCGTAGAGATCGAGAAGCCTGAAGATGCTGTTAAGCCTGTAGAGACCAAGGCTGACAAGAAGAAAAAGGATTGATTTTTAAAGGATGGTAAGAAAGTTGCGGCTTTCCTGTCATCCTTTTTTTATATCAGAAACAGATGGTATGTGATACAATTTAATAGGTGATTTTTAATCGTGTTTATAGGTGTGATATTAATATCGTATTGTTCGATACATTAATTTTGCACCTTGTACTTTGAATTTTTTTAAGCTAAGATGATACTTAACTTTTGCGAAAGCGGAAAGGGGAGATAACATTGAAGCTGAACATTACAAGCATTCCCGGCGATGGGATAGGGCCGGAAATTGTTGCTGAGGCAAAAAAAGTTCTTGAGAGCGTAGCCAAAGTATATGGACACGAGATTATTTTTACAGACGTACTTATGGGAGGATGTTCTATTGATAAGTACGGGGTTCCGCTTACCCAGGAGACCATTGATATAGCCAAATCTTCCGATGCGGTTCTTATGGGTTCTATAGGCGGCAACACATCTACATCACCATGGTATAAACTTCCACCGGAGAAGAGGCCTGAAGCCGGACTTCTTGGTATTCGCAAGGCACTTTCACTTTTTGCAAACTTAAGACCTGCATATCTGTATCCTGAACTTAAGGAGGCATGTCCTCTTAAGACTCAGATAAGCGAGAAGGGCTTTGATCTTATGATCATGCGTGAGCTTACAGGCGGTCTTTATTTTGGGGAGAGGAAGACTGAGGAGATTGACGGTCAGGAAGTTGCCACAGATACTCTTGTTTATTCAGAAAAAGAAATTGAACGAATTGCTATCAGGGCATTTGATGTTGCAAGAAAGAGAAGGAAGAAAGTAACTTGTGTCGATAAGGCCAATGTGCTTGATTCTTCAAGACTTTGGAGAAAGGTAGTTACCAAAGTTTCAAAGGATTATCCTGATGTAGAGCTTTCATTCATGCTGGTTGACAACTGCGCGATGCAGCTTGTTAAGGATCCTGCTCAGTTCGATGTGGTACTTACAGAGAACATGTTCGGAGATATCCTTTCAGATGAAGCTAGTATGATAACAGGTTCTATCGGAATGCTTCCTTCAGCGTCACTTAATGAGACGAGTTTCGGACTTTATGAGCCAAGCGGCGGATCTGCACCTGATATTGCGGGAAAGGATATAGCTAATCCGATAGCTACGATCCTGTCAGCGGCTATGATGCTGCGTTATACCTTCAGTCTTGATAAGGAAGCTGACGCTATAGAAAATGCAGTTAAAGTAATCCTTAAAAAAGGGTATAGGACAGGAGATATTAAGGCTGCACAGACTCCTGAAGATATGATCTGTTCATGTTCAGGTATGGGAAGCCTTATTGCAAATGAGATAAAGTAGTAGCGGTTTTAGTGATATTACGGGATGATTAAAAAGGAAAAGAAATCTGATAAGGGGCTGGTGATCTTCAAGATCCATTACAGACCGCCTCGCCTTCATATTTCAGAAGATCCTCAGGATATGGCAGTAGTACTTGCGGTACTTGCCATGACTTTGTACTACATTTGGAGAATGTTCTATATAACTCCTTCGTATGAGGAGCTTCACGATTATTTTTATTTTATCAGTAAAGGACCTTTATTTACGCTTAGCAACTGGTCGGCAGAAGGTAACCACATAGGATATAATTTCCTGGCATCACTTCTAAATATGTTCAGGATACCTAAGTATATGGTCATGAGAGGAATATCCTGCATTGCAGCTTCTTCCAATCTCATCCTTTTGTACAGACTTTCCAAAAGGTATTTTACACATTGGATCCCATTTGCGACTATTGTGACTTACAGTGGTTTTGAACTGGTCAATATCCTGAATATTCAGGGAAGAGGGTATACACTTTCGGTAACATTATTCCTATTATCGATATATATGCTTGGAAGGCTTTCACTTACGGAGAACTTTAGCAATATCCAGTATTATTTCCTTGTGATCACATTTGTTGCAGCTTTGCTGGTATGCCTTTGGAACATTAACTGGATCATTCCTATGTGTTTTGCGGTTCTGTTGTATCTTCTTATCAACGGGCTCAGAACCAGGAAGGTAAGCGGAACAGTTGAGAACAATATTTACTTTTCACAGTTTTTTAATATCCTTAGCTGTGAGATAGCAGCTTTTATCATTGCTGGTATTTTTTATACAATTAATATACTTGGAAGCGGAGCGTATATCCTATCTTCAGATAAAGAGTTTGAAGGCCTCTCAAGACTTGGGATCATATCTAAAGATCCTGTCAGAGCCTTCATAGAGGGACTTAAGCTTGTCAGAGAGTCTTTTGGAATGATAACACCGGAAGGTAATACATATATTGTAAGGTGGTATCACTTTATATTCGATTTTTCTAAAAGTTTTGCACCGGGATTTGAGCATGCACTTATGGTCATGTGCTTCGTATCCATATTTGTAATGATCACCGGCTGCGTCCTGTATTTTGAGGAGAGCAGAACCTGCATCAGACTTATAATCCTGGGACAGCTATTCTGGATGCCTCTTATACTTGTCTTTTTTAAGAGAGTTCCGTCCTATGAATCATATATGTTCATGGGTGTTATCATGGCTATTGCTGTCAGCGTTGTGATAGGCAATCTGATACTGACACTGCAGAGATTTGGCCTAAAGCATATATTCTATGCTCTGCCTATAGCTATATCTGTTGTATACTTCTTCATTGGAGTGTTTGGCGATACTTTTTTTGCCCCATATGACAGAGAGATAGATGAGACATATCAGGCTCTTATCATGGTAGATCCTTCGGAATATAAGCATCCGGCGGTCACAGGCATGCTGCAGGAATACATAATGGAATTTTTGTATGACATAGAAGCTTCGGACAGAATAGAGGATGCGGATTATCTTATGATCAAAAAAGAAATGTACGAAGACGAAGACTTTGCAAACAAAGATTATATCAAAAGAATGCACAGATCTTACGAAAACGGCAGTTACATAATATTAACTAATTAAAACAGGAGAAAAGACTATGAACAGTGACAGAGTTTTAAGAGGACTGCAGCAGGCACCTCACAGAAGTTTGTTTAATGCACTTGGTTTTACAGAAGAAGAGAAAAGAAAGCCTCTTATCGGAATTGTGAGCTCTCAAAGTGATATCATTCCGGGTCATATGGAACTGCAGAGAATCGCTGAAGCTGTCAAGCTCGGCGTAGCTGAAGCCGGCGGAATGCCTGTAGTAGTTCCTGCTATCGCAGTATGCGACGGAATTGCAATGGGACATATCGGAATGAAGTATTCTCTTGTTACAAGAGATCTTATAGCAGACTCTACAGAGTGTCTGTGCAAGGCTCATGGCTTCGATGCCATGGTCATGATACCTAACTGTGATAAGAATGTACCGGGATTACTGATGGCTGCGGCACGTTGCAATATACCTACTATATTCGTTTCAGGCGGACCTATGCTTGCAGGACATGTTGATGGTCGTAAGAGATCTCTTTCATCTATGTTCGAAGCTGTTGGCGAGGTTACTGCCGGCAAGATCAGTGATGATAAGCTTCTTGAGTACGAAGAGAAGGTATGCCCTACTTGCGGAAGCTGCTCTGGTATGTACACAGCCAATTCCATGAACTGCCTGACAGAAGCTATCGGTATGGGTCTTAGAGGCAATGGTACGATCCCGGCAGTATACTCTGCAAGAATCCGTCTTGCCAAGAAGGCTGGCTACAAGATCATGGAACTTCTGGAAAAAGATATAAAGCCAAGAGATATAATGACCAAAGAAGCCTTTGAGAATGCTCTTGCCATGGATATGGCACTTGGCTGCTCTACTAATACAATGCTTCATATCCCTGCTATCGCTCATGAAGCAGGTGTTGATATCAATATGGAATATGCCAACGAGATCTCTGACAGAACACCTAATCTGTGCCACCTCGCACCTGCAGGTCCTACATATATGGAAGACCTTAACGAGGCAGGCGGTGTATATGCTGTAATGAAGGAACTTACCAAGAAGAATCTCATCCATACAGATCTTCTTACATGTACAGGCAAGACTGTAGGAGAGAA
>OCTW011044088.1_pt1 | contig 11834 bp, 13 predicted proteins | sample 1539671 | NCBI WGS metagenome assembly OCTW01 (sample SAMN02144230, study PRJEB22623) | gut metagenome | biome: sheep rumen | host: Ovis aries | place: New Zealand | reverse complement strand
AATGCTATGGCATCTGCGAGGACGAGTCTCGTCTTGTCTTTACCGGCGTGTCTCATATCGCGAAAGGATCTAGCGGATCCTTAACGCGTCAATCCGCAAAAATTATTGTCTTCGATCCAAAATGCTTAGGCCGTTGTTCGCCAATTTTGAAAATCGATGAGAACGATGTTCGCGCAAGCCACGCCGCAGTCGTTGGTAAATTGAATGATGACCACCTTTTCTATTTGCAATCCCGCGGCATTGATTTGGGTGAAGCAAGAAAGCTTATCACTCAAGGCTATTTGATGCCGATCTCCACTTATTTCGGTGACGAGATTAAGGCCAAGATTCAGGAGGCCATCACGGAGCGCTTATGAGTATGGATGTGAAGAAAATACGCGCTGATTTCCCGATGCTTTTTGGCAAGACCATGCAAGGCCATCCTTTAACCTGGCTTGATAATGCCTCCACGACGTTCAAGCCTCAGTCTGTTATCGATGCGATTACCGATTATTACACCAATCACACCGCCAACAGTCATCGTGGCGACTATGACCTTTGCTACGATATGGACGTGAAAGTTCTTAAGACGAGAGAACTCGTCGCGAAATTCATCCATTGCAATCCGAAAGAAGTCGTTTTCACTTCTGGCGCCACGAATTCCTTGAATCTAATTGCATCTGCCTATGCTGAAAAATATCTCAGTGAGGGTGATGAAATCCTGCTTAGCGTCGCCGAACACGCATCCAACCTTCTCCCTTGGTTTGAAGTTGCTAGGAAGAAAGGCTGCAAGATCACCTATGTTCCGTTAGATAAAGAAGGAAGAATCACGGTTGAGAACTTTAAGAAAGCAATCAATAAGAACACCAAGATTGTCTCCTTGGCTCATGTCACCAATGTTCTTGGTTTCTTAGCGCCGATCAAAGAGATTTGCGCGATCGCCCATCAATATGGAGCAGTTGTATCCGTGGATGGCGCCCAATCTGTTCCCCACATGGAAGTGGATGTCCAAGACCTCGATTGCGATTTCCTTTCTTTCTCTGGACACAAAATGTGTGGCCCGACCGGCATCGGTGTTCTCTATGGCAAATATGATTTGCTGCAGAAGATGGACCCTTATATGACAGGCGGCGGAAATAACGTTAAGTTCTATGAAAACGGGACCGCAACCTATTTAGATGCCCCAATGAAATTTGAAGCTGGAACCGTTAATCTAGCTGGGATTTGCGGGCTTTTCGCGAGTTTAGAATATTTGAACGCCATCGGAATGGATGAGATTTCTAAACGTGAAAGGCAATTAAAGCAATATGCGGTGGAACGGCTTTCAACGTTAGAAAACGTAACCATCTATAACGCATCTTCGGAAGCCGGAATCGTGGCTTTCAATATCAAAGACGTCTTTGCTCAAGACGGCGCGACCTATCTTAATAGCAAAGGAATCGCATGCCGCTCTGGACAACACTGCGCGAAGATCCTAAACGGGTTCTTAGATACCATCGCAACCATTCGTGCTTCGTTTTATTTCTATACGACCGAAGAAGAAATTGACCGCCTCGTGGAAGCGGTAAAGGAAGGAGGCAATTATCTCGATGCCTATTTCAATTGAGCTTACTCCCCAAATCATGAGGGAGATCATCATGGACCATTATGGTTCGCCTCGTCATAAAGTGACCCCTTCCCAAGAAGGATATTTGACCACCCATTCTTCTTCCGTTAACTGCATCGACGATATCGATGTCTACCTGAAGAAAAATGAGAAGGGCATCGTTGAAGATGCGCTTTGGAACGGCACAGCATGCGCCATTTCGACTGCCTCGACGGATATCTTGTGCGATCTCCTTATCGGAAAAACCGAAGAAGAAGCCAACCATATCATCGAAGAGTATCTCCATATGCTTCATGAAGAACCCTATGACTCAAGCGTTTTAGAAGAGGCTTTAGCGTTCATGAATACTTCTAAGCAAGCCGCCCGCATTCACTGCGCTTCCATCGGATGGGACGCGTTCGCCTCTTTATTAAAGGAGGACCACCATGACTGATTCTAAGAAAACGTTCGAAGAAGAATATCAGTATGGTTTCCAAGACGAAGATGTCTCGATTTTAAACACGGGCAAAGGCATCAACGAAGACGTCGTTCGCGCGATTTCGAAATACAAAGACGAGCCTGAATGGATGTTGGAATTCCGTCTAAAGGCCCTTCATGTCTATGAGAAGATGCCGATGCCGAATTTCGGTCCCGATCTCTCTTCCATGGATTTCGATGACTATACCTACTTCACTCGTGTGGCGAAGAAAGAAGAAACCTCTTGGGATGACGTGCCTGAAACCGTCAAACAAACTTTCCAAAAGCTTGGTATCCCAGAAGCCGAACAAAAGTTTTTAGCCGGCGTCTCCACCCAATATGAATCGGAAGTTGTTTATCACAACATGCTTCAGGAAGTTCGCGACAAAGGTGTCATCTTCCTTTCCACCGATATGGGTTTGAAATTGTTCCCTGAGATTTTTAAAAAGTATTTCGCGACCGTTATCCCAATCGCCGACTCCAAATTCTCGGCATTAAACTCCGCGGTTTGGTCTGGCGGCTCATTCATTTATGTTCCCAAAGGCGTCAAATTGGAGAAGCCTTTGCAGAGTTATTTCAGAATTAACAATGAAAAGACGGGTCAATTTGAACGTACTTTGATCATCGCTGATGAAGGCGCGGATATCCATTATGTCGAAGGCTGCACCGCCCCGCTTTATAGCAAGGACTCCTTGCATTCTGGCGTTGTCGAAATCGTGGTTGAGAAAAACGCTCATGTCCGTTATACGACCATCCAAAACTGGTCAACCAACATTTTAAATCTCGTAACTCAGCGTGCTCGCGTTGGAGAGAATGGCTTCATGGAATGGGTAGATGGAAACATCGGCTCCATGATCACCATGAAATATCCAGCCTGCATCCTTGAAGGGGATAACTCGAAAGGTTCTACCATCACAATCGCAGTCGGCAATCGCGGACAAATCCAAGATTCCGGAGCGAGGATGATTCATATTGGCAAGAATACCTCCTCGACGATTGTTTCTAAATCCGTCGTTCATAATGGGGGAGAAGCCGACTTTAGAGGAACCGTCAGGATGCATCCAACTGCTCTTGGAGCCAAAGCACACATCGAATGCGACACCTTAATCCTCGATAAATACTCGAAATCCGATACTTTCCCGAAAAACGAAATCCGTAATGATGATTCTTATATCGAACACGAGGCCACGGTCTCTAAAATCGATGAAGACCAGCTTTTCTATTTGATGAGTCGCGGCCTTACCGAAGAACAAGCGACCCAAATGATTGTTATGGGATTCATCAATCCGTTTGCCAAAGAGTTGCCGATGGAATATGCCGTCGAGCTGAATCAACTCATCAAAATGGATATGTCCGGATCCGTAGGTTAAACCATGGAACGGTATGATGTCATCGTCGTCGGCGGGGGACATGCCGGCGTAGAAGCCAGTGCCGCAGCATCCAAAATGGGGCTGCGAACACTTTTGGTTACCCTCGACAAAAAGATGATTGGCAACATGCCGTGCAACCCTCATATCGGCGGTTCTGCAAAAGGAATCGTGGTCAGAGAAATCGATGCCTTAGGCGGCCTTATGGCGAAAGCCGCGGACGTCCATCCGCTACAGGTCAAGATGCTGAACACGAGAAAAGGACCTGCTGTTCAATGCCTTAGAAGTCAGCAAGATAAATATAAATATCCAGAAATTGTTCAGGATTTGTTGGGGAAATTGCAAAATCTTGAAATTTTAGAAGCCGAAGTTGTCGACTTACTCTATGAACCAGGCCTCATCAAAGGAGTAATTCTCAAAGACGGAAGGCACATCGAATCTAAGGCGGTCATCTTGACGACCGGAACCTATCTAAATGGCCGCATTATCTCTGGACGTGATATTCATGATGGAGGTCCAGACGGGGCGAAAGCATCTCTTCATTTAACCGCTAGTTTAGAAAGAATGGGAATTGGAATGTTCCGTTTGAAAACCGGCACACCCCCTCGCATCAAAAAGAGCTCCATCGATTTTTCGAAAGGCGAAATTCAACCTGGTACCGAAGACCGATATGCCTTTTCTTATTCGACCAAGCAGTTTAGGCCGCTAGAAGAACAATTGCCTTGCTATTTGATTTATACAAGCGATAAGACGCTAGATATCATCAAGAGCAATTTAGAGCAGTCCGCTTTGTTTGACGGAACCATTATTTCGGCTGGGCCTCGTTATTGTCCATCAATCGAATCGAAGGTTGTTCGATTCTCTGACAAACCGCGTCATCAGCTGTTTTTAGAACCTGAAGTGGAAGATGGAGAGTCTATTTATCTCCAAGGTTTTTCTACTGCGATGCCAAAAGAGATTCAGCTAGAAATGGTTCATTCTTTGCCAGGGTTAGAACATGCGGAGATTTTAAAATACGCCTATCAGATTGAATACGATGCGTTAAAACCATTCCAATTTGATAACACCCTCCAAGTGAAGGCGTACAAGGGCCTTTATGTCGCGGGACAAATCTGTGGCACCTCAGGCTATGAAGAGGCGGGCGGATTGGGCTTGCTCGCTGGCATCAATGCATCGCTACAAATACTAGGAAGAGAGCCGTTCGTTTTGAAACGTAACGAAGCTTACATCGGAGTCATGATCGATGATCTCGTAACCAAAGGAACGGAAGAGCCTTATCGACTCCTTTCCTCAAGAGCCGAATATCGCCTCCTGCTTAGACACGATAATGCCGATGCTAGACTATGCGAATACGGTCATCAAATTGGCACTTTAAGCGAAGACGAATACCGTGCTTTTAAAGAAAAATATGCCAGAATTGACAAGGTTATTGAGATTTTAAAGACGACGAATGTAACCGACAAAGAAGGTCTTAATGAATACTTCGCTGAATTTGGTTTGCCTGCTACCGAAGTCGGATTAAAGGGCTTTGATTTGCTCAAGCGACCCAACTTCTCTTATCGTCGAATCGCAAGTCTAACCGACGAACTGAAAGACATCGAGTTCACCGATGAAGAGGTTCTCGCTCTCGAAACCAAAGTCAAATATGAGGGCTATATTAAGAATCAACTTCGTGAGGCAGAAAACCTTGTGAAAGAAGAAAGCATGTTGATTCCAGACGGAGTTGATTATCTTCATATGGATGGCCTTCGTCTTGAAGCAAGAGCCAAACTCGATGCGGTTCGGCCAAAGACAATCGCGCAGGCTTCGCGTATTTCTGGTGTCAATCCGGCTGATATCTCGATATTATTTTTGCAGTTAAGGAAAAAGAAATCATGACGCTTGAAGAACTGAAGAATGCTTGCCTTGAGTTAGGCATTGAACTAAGCCAAAAGCAGCTTGATCAATTTGATTTATATGCTGACCTCCTCAAAGAGTGGAACGAGAAGATGAACCTTACCGCGATTACGGAAAAGGAAGAAGTTATTGAAAAACATTTCTATGACTGCGTCTTGCCTTCCAAAACGCTTTCTTTTTCCCACAAGAAAATCCTCGATATTGGTTCTGGCGCAGGTTTCCCCGGGATGGTTTTCGCCATCTTGTTCCCTGAATCAGAAATCACGTTGGTGGACGCAACAAGAAAGAAATTCCTATTCCTAGAAGAGGTAAAAACCCGTCTTGGAATCGAAAATGTTATCTTCCACGTCGGTCGCGTCGAAGAGATGAGAAAACAACGTGAGTCCTATGATATTGTCTCTTCTAGAGGTTTCGCAGCGCTTCGTATCTTGCTTGAAGTCGCGGCCCCTCTTATCAAAGTCGGCGGAACCATCATCGCGATGAAATCTCAACGCGGCGAAGAAGAGCTCAAGGAAGCCTATGGGACGATCGTAAAATTGAAATTAAAAGAAGTGAACCTCCAAAAAGCCATTCTCCCTAATGGCGATGTCCGTTTGAACTATTTGTTCCAGAAAACGGAGAAAACCGATGGCCGTTATCCACGCCCCTGGGCGGTTATTATGAAGAAGGCTTTGTAAATCAAGACTAAAGAATACCGTCGATTTTGCTTATACTTATTCATCATGGCTAGAATCATCTCAATCGCAAATCAAAAAGGCGGGGTTGGCAAAACCACAACCGCCATCAATCTAGCGGCCTGCCTTGGTCAAAACGGCCGCCGTGTTTTGCTTATTGATATGGACCCGCAAGGCAATGCTGGTAGAGGTCTTGGATTTGACGTCACCGCCCAAAAAGAGACCATCTATGATGTCTTGATGGGAACAATGACGCTGCTTGATGCTTGCCAGCAAACCAATTTCGATAATCTCAAAATCGTTTGCTCTAACCTTAAACTCGCTTCGCTAGAAGCCTCATTGTATACCAACCCAATCGCTAAACCTTTTGGTTTGCTTCGCGATGCGGTTGCCGCGTTTAAAGACTTCTTCGAATACATCATCATCGATTGCCCACCTTCGTTAGGATTATTATCCATCAACGCGATGACGGCTTCGGATTCCGTCCTTATCCCTGTGCAATGCGAATATTTTGCTATGGAGGCTGTTGCCGCCATTCTTTCTTCGATTGCCAACATTCAAAAAGAACTGAATCCGAATCTGAATATCGCAGGATTCCTGCTAACCATGTTTGATGCCTCCACCCAGCTTGGTAACGAAATCGCGGGAGAGATTAGAAGACTCTTCAAGGAGAACGCTTTCTATACCTCTATCCCAAGAAACCAATCTGTCGCGGAATCTCAAGCCCACCATATGCCCGTCTCTTATTTCAGAGCGACAAGCAAAGGCGGAATCGCCTATGCAAACCTAGCTAAAGAAGTAATCGAACATGAGTCAAGGTAGGAAGAAGCAGCAAATCTTATCCGGCTCTTTAAGCGATTTGATCGCTAAGTTTTCTGAACACGATGTTATCGGGAAAATGGAGAAGGAGTACCAAAGTGCTCCGGCCCGACTTATTCCGATTACGTTAATTGATGACTCAAAGGTTCTTTCGCCCGTTGCCATACCGAAGAAAACTGTTGAGATTTTTGCTGCTGGACTACGCGAAAAAGGCTTCTATAACCCCCTTGTAGTGTGTTCGACAAATAATCGATTTGAGGTTGTTTTGGGCAGAAAACGCTTTTTTGGTGCAAAACACGCCGGCATACTTTCTATTCCGTGCGTTGTTTTGGAAATCCAAGAAGAAGAAAAGTTACTCATGCTTTTGGCTGATGCCCGTGACCAAAAAGAGATCAATGTCCTTGAGATGGCGCTGGTGTGTAAGGCGCTAGAGGAAGAGTTTGACTACCCACAGAAAACCTTGGCTGAGCTATCCCATCAAAGCCGCAGCCAAATCACGAATATCCTCCGCGTTTTGAAATTGCCGCAATCATTGCAACGCGAACTAGCCATGGGCAAATTGAGTTATGGACACGCGAAAGCGATTGCCTCTTTGCCTGAAGAAGAGATGGTGGAAGTAGGGGAGTATGTTTTGACGAAGCACCTCTCGGTTCACCAGTTAGAAGATTATCTTCGTTTGCGTCATCAAAACAGGGATGCAAATGGCGCTAAAATTCCTTCCAACTTAAAAGGACGAGTTTCCGTTTCTGGGAAACAGATTTCTATATCTACTTCATCGGAAGATGAGAAATCTAAAATCATTTCTTTGCTCTCTTCGTTTTATGAATGAGCAAATTGCTTGTATCTTCATCTTTTATCGGATTAATATATTGGCGCTTCAGGGCGATGTGCAATTCATCGACTGGCGGTATAGCCCGCGCGCCTCAATAGAGGCATGAATCGGTTAGATTCCGATGCCAACGGTAAAGTCCGGATGAAAGAACCAGCAAACTTTATTCATTTGCCCCCTGATGTTATTTGTCTAGGAGGCTTTTTTCATGGACAAAAACATTCTTAACGGAATCGCGATCGCTCTTCTTGCGATTTTCGGCGTTGCTGCGGCTCGAGTTTATTTCGACTTGCATCCAAACAAGGATTTCAACCGTGTTCGATTCATCACTCGAATCGGCATCTTCGCTGGATTCTCCGCGATTTTGTATATCGTTGAGATCTTCACGATCAAGCTTCCATTCTTCCCGAGCTTCTTGTCGCTTCACTTTGATGAGATTCCTGCCTTTATTGCCGGGTTTGCTTACGGTCCGTTATCGGGCTTTCTCGTAATCGTGATTAAAACGGTGGTCAAACTTCCTTTCACCTCAACATTAGGGGTAGGCGAATTAACCGATTTGATTCTATCTGGGATCTATGTCTTCATAGTAACCTTCGTTTATAAGAAGATCCGCAATCTCAAAGGCGTCGCGATTGGATTTGCCATCGGCACCGCGGTCCAGGTTTTGATTGCAATGCTCTTAAATGTCTATGCGATGATCCCGTTCTATATGTTCATGTTTAACATGAGCGAGAACACATTGCTGTCTGTCATGCGTGCAGCGGTGCCTGCGATTCGTGATATCGGGTGGAGCTACGCACTCCTCGCCGTGCTTCCATTCAACCTTCTCAAAGACGGCATTGTCATCGCATTGACCTTCGTCATTTACCGTTCGTTACACGTCTATCTGAGATTCAAGAAAAACTAATGAAAAACGAAAAAACTCCGCGAATCGCGGAGCTTTTTTTGATATTTCAGATATAAATCTTACTCGGAGATGGCTTGGACTGGGCAAGATGCGACGGCATCTTCGACATCCGCGTCTTCACCTTCAGCAATGACTTCGGCCTTGCCTTCATCATCAAAAGCGAAAATATCGCCGTGGGCGCCAACACAAAGGCCGCAGCCGATGCAAGCATCCTTGTCAACACATGGTTTCTTCATGGAATTATCCTCCGTAAACTTCTCTCATTATACAAAGTTCGCATTTTTAAGCAATGTTGTTTTTCGCCCTTTAACTAATATAGTTAAGTTAGTATAAATTAACATTCTAATTTGAATCGATTCTTTTTCCTTTCTGCGCGCGCATAAATTAAAATATGGCCATATGGAAACGAGGATGACGCATTACGCGAATTACAGAGCCCAGATTCGCCGCATGAGCGACGACAGCCAATTTTCCGTTCCGCCTGATGCCTCGGGCGAGACTTTGTCCACCGCGCAAGTCGCGGAACAAGCCCCGTTTTATCCTGCTCCTTCTTTCGATGAAGATGAAGAATCAGGGAGAAGTGCTCCAACGCGCAATCCCTACAAAGATTATCTTCGTCGGAGAAGAAGGGTTCTCATCGCTCAAGCCATCGTTTTTGTGGTTCTTGCGATCGGGTTTACCGTTTGGATGATTCTATTGAAACAAAGGAGTTAGTTTATGGATCCAATCATTTCCGTTGCGATTGATGGCCCAGCCGCGGCTGGTAAAAGCACCGTTGCAAAAGCGGTCGCCAAGATTCTTGGTTTCACTTACATCGATACCGGCGCAATGTATCGTGCATTCACCTGGTATGTGATCCATAAAGGTGAGGATCCAAAAGACGAGCGCGCTTCCTGCGCTTTGATTCCGGAAGTGAAGATCGAGCTATGCGAAGACGGCAAGGTCATGTGCAACGAATTCGATGTCACCAAAGAAATTCGCGAGCCTTTGGTTTCGGGTAATGTATCTTACATTGCTTCTTATAAAGATATCCGTCTCGCGTTGGTCGATATGCAACGCGCGATGGCTCAATCCAAATCCGTTGTTATGGATGGGAGAGACATCGGAACCTATGTTTTGCCAGATGCGCAAGTCAAGATCTATCAAATCGCTTCGGTTGAGACCCGCGCTGTCCGCCGTTACGAAGAAAACCTCTCTAAAGGTATTCCAACTTCCTTAAGTGACGTGGAGGAAGATGTCCGCAAACGCGATTACATCGATTCGCACCGCGATTTCGCTCCGCTCCGTCCAGCTCCAGATTCTGTTTTCCTCGACACCTCTTTCCTTACGATCGAAGAGTCCGTTGATTCGGTCCTTCGCATCATCAAAGATAAAACCGGAGTTTGCGCAAAATGAATTTAGGCGTTGTCGCGTTAGTGGGGGCGCCAAACGTTGGGAAATCTACGATCTTCAACCGGATGGTTGGAAGCAGACTCTCCATCGTCGAAGACACTCCCGGTGTAACCCGTGATCGTCTTTACGGGACGGGTGAATGGCTCACCAAGAAATTCAAAGTCATCGATACAGGCGGTATCGAGATTAAGAAAGCCCCTTTTCAAAGCGAGATTGCCGCTCAAGTCGACATCGCCATCGATGAAGCGGATGTCATCGTTTTTGTCGTGGATGGCCAAAAAGGATTAACCGGTGATGACCAAGCGGTTGCCAAATTGCTTTATCAATGTGAGAAACCGGTTTTGCTAGCGGTCAATAAAGTGGATAACCGCGAGCTTCTCGCTGACGCTCATGAGTTCTATGCGCTTGGGTTAGGCGACCCAATTCCAGTATCTGGGTCGCATGGCATTGGCATCGGTGACCTGTTGGATGCAATCATCAATTTGCTGCCTGAAAAAGAAGAAAATCTCTACGAAAACGCCATAAGTTTCTGTTTTGTCGGTCGTCCAAACGTTGGAAAATCCAGTTTGACCAATGCGATTCTTGGCTCTTCTAGAGTCATCGTCAAAGACATTGCAGGAACGACTCGCGATTCTATTGATACCCCATTTAGCAGGGATGGGGAAAATTTCGTCGCGATTGACACCGCTGGTTTAGTAAAGCGTGGCAAAATCTATGAAGCGATCGATAAATACGCTGCCTTGCGCGCACTAGCGGCCATTGACCGCAGTCAGGTCGCTTTGATGGTTATTGATGCTTCTACTGGCATCTTAGACCAAGACCGCCATGTCTCTGGCTATGCCTTAGAAGCCAAGAAAGGAATTGTCCTCGTCGTTAACAAATGGGACCTCGCTCCAAAAGGGATGACGCAGGAAGAGTTTGAAAAAGAAATCCGCAGTCGTTTTAAATTCCTCGATTTCGCCGAAGTGATTTTCGTTTCGGCATCTACTGGTCGCGGCCTCGATCAAATCCTGCCTGCCGTGGAACGGGCGTTTGAAGGATGCAACCGTCGCGTGCCTACTTCCATTCTCAACCAAATCATCCAAGATGCGCAGAACATGAACCCGACTCCTGAGTTCAATCACGGGCGCTTAAAAATCATCTTCTCCAGTCAGGTCGCGGTGAACCCACCGACCTTTGTCATGTTCTGCAACGACCCTAAGTTTGCTCACTTCTCTTATACGCGTTATTTGGAGAATCGTTTGAGGGATTGTTTCGACTTCTCAGGGACCCCGCTGAGCATTATCTATCGTCAACGAAAATAAGGCCGATTTATTGCTACAAATATCTTATTTTTCGTACATTGAAAAAAATATTTTGAATTCGTTCGATGGTTAAAAGGGTTTGATTTTTAGCAAATTTTCATATTATTTGAACAAATTTACGGAAAACTATTGCAAAAGGCTCGATAAATACTTATATTTTAGGAAACTCAGCAAATAGGAGGAATTAAAATCTATGAATAAAGCTGAACTTATCCAAGCCGTCATGGCAAAAGCCGAAGTTTCTCATCGTGATGCGGAAGCTGTCGTTGAGGCCGTCCTCGACACCATCGCAGCCGCTGTCGTCAAAGGCGACGCAGTCAAACTCTCTGGCTTTGGCATCTTCGAGAAGAAGGAACGCGCAGCCCGCGTTGGCACCAACCCAGCCAGCGGCGAGAAGATCGAGATTCCTGCTTCCAACTCCGTCTCCTTCAAGCCATCCAAGAGCCTCAAAGAGAAGCTCAACTAATTGCTGAAAGAAATCTACATTGATTGACCCACACCTGTGTGGGTCTTTCTTTGTCTGAGACGATACAAAGTATCGGCGAGTGAAAACTCCCCGATAGTCGGGGAGTTCGGTTGGGCTTAAAGCTTTGCGGAATCCGTAA
>OCTW011272164.1_pt1 | contig 11835 bp, 5 predicted proteins | sample 1539671 | NCBI WGS metagenome assembly OCTW01 (sample SAMN02144230, study PRJEB22623) | gut metagenome | biome: sheep rumen | host: Ovis aries | place: New Zealand | reverse complement strand
TATTAAATAATCAAGAATTAAAAGCAATATTCTATAATGGTAAAGTTACTGAAAGAATAGTTAAATTTAAAAATTATGATAAAGATAAAAATATTATTGAATTTTATGATTATACAAAAGATAAAGTAATAAAAAATAATAATGATAAAGTAATAAAGGAAACAAGAGTAATTGCAGAACCAGTAAAAAAAGAATATGTTGTAAGCAATGAAAAAGATTATGATATCACTAAATTTAAAAAGTGTTATAAATGTAAAAATATAATTGCAAGAGATTCTATTATTTGTGTACACTGTGGAACAGTGTTAAAAGCAAGCAAATTAAATGGAAATAAAAAAACACATTCATTTAATCCAATTAGATTTGTAATTAATTTGATAATAATATTATTATCTATTATATTATTGTTATTATGTATAAATGTAATTACAAAGCAATCTAAATTAAATAGAAATAATTTAAATATTCAAAACATAAAAACAGTAGAAATTAATTAATTTCTACTGTTTTATTATAAGCTTTTATATCTAAATCATAGTTCTCATCTTTAAATTTAAAATCTTCCTTTTTCCTTTTTATTAGTTCTTTTATAAAGTATGAACAAAATTTTGGATTTCTAACTAATAAAGGACCAATTATATAAGTTCCATAAAATCCATCTATTTTAACAATATCTTCATCAAATGATAGAATCTTACCGTCATGATTTTCAAAACCAATAATTATTTCATCTATTAAATCACTTTTAGTTTTAACGTCCTTTACAATTCTTTTTTGCTTCATACATACATAATCTAGTAAACCAAGTGCTTTGGTTTTTTCTTTTGATATTATATAATTTCCAAATAGTTCAACAGAATTTCCTGTTGATAGAATAAGTTTTTTGTCTTTTATATATTTTTCTAAGCTCTTTTTATCTTTTTTTAAATCTTCAAGTGCAATCATTAAATTATCATTTGTACCACTTCCAATATAGATTAAATCTAACTCATCAAAATTCTTTTTATCATTTAAACTTAAGTTTTTAATATCAACTTTTACTCCTTGTTCTTCTAGATGATATTTTAGTGTTTTAATGTTTCCGGAGTCACCATATAAATTTAATAAATCGTAATAAAGATATCCAATAGTTATTTTCATTTAACATCTTCCTCCTTTATTTTATCTATGAATGGTTTTACATAATCAAAGTTTAATATTGCATATACATTTCCATTAGTTTCTTTTTCAATTGTTTCTTTTATATTAGTTAAATCATCTAGTATTATTATATTTTTTTCATCAAAATTTGCATATTTAATTCTTGTAGCTATGTCATATGCATATGGACCAGCGCAAATAATTTTATCAACATTACATGTATTTAATAATTCAAAATATATATCATATAACCAAGATAAATCAAAGTGTTTATATCTTCTACTTATTTCTCTTAAACCTAATACAATAGTTTTTTTATTGTTATCCATTGCAGTATAAATTAGAGATAGGTTATAAGTTGCATTGTTTTCTGCCTTACAATTTAAAATAGTATATTTTCTATTATTAATCTCAAATTCATTAAATATTTTTTCATTAATTTTTGACTTATTTATTGTTTCTATAATAATGTTATCGTCAATACCAATTAGTTTTGAAGTTGTATATGAAGAAACAATATTATATAGATTAAATAATATATAATTATTTGTTTTTATTTTTATATCTTTATTAATAATAATTTCATTATTCTTATAATCAACTTTTGTAATTGAGTAGTCTATATTTTCTCGTTTGAAATCACATTTTGAACATTTATAATTTCCAACACTACCATAATGATAATAAGTATATTCAAGTTTATTATGACATTTTGGGCAATATTCATAATCTTTTATATCTTCCATTTCTTTAAAACTATATTTTGTTTTTTCTAAACCAAAGTAAGTAATGTTACCTTTATAGAATAATGAGAATTTTCTAAGAATTGGATCATCACCATTTACTATCAAATTAACTCCATCATCTATACCTTTAAGTATTTCATTAAAAACTATGTCAAACGAACCTTGTCTAGGTGGTTGATCTCTAGTTATGTTATTTATGATTAAGTATTTAGGTTTAATATGTTTAGTAACTATTTTTAAATATCTTTCATCTACTTCTAATAAAAGAACATCCGCATTTAGTTTTTTTCCTTTAACTTTATTAGTAATTGCAGTAGCGACACCAAACAAAAGATTTGATCCTTCATCATTACTACAAACTTTCATATTATTATTTTCAAATATTTCTTTTAATAATTTTACTGTACTTCCTTTTCCTGAAGAACCTGTAACCATTATAATGTTTTCAGGATATTTTATTTTTCTTAAATAATCTGGGAATAATTTTAAAACTACTTTACCCGGAAAAGAGGAAGCATTAAATTTAAATAATTTTTCTATCTTTGTTATACTTTTTCCTATTATTGTTCCTAACATAATATCACCATTTTAATTATATCATACTTTGATATAAATGTACTAAAAGGTTGTTTTTTTTCTTCTATTATAGTAAAATATATTTCGTAAAAGGGTGATATTTATGGGAAGAGCTTATGAAGTAAGAAAAGCTGCAATTCAAAAAAATGGTGCAGCAAAGGCAAAATTATATTCTAACTTTGCAAAGGAAATATACATAGCTGCAAAAGCTGGAGGAACTAATATAGAGGCTAATGATAAACTAAAGAGTTTAGTTGAAAAAGCTAAAAAAAATCAAGTTCCTAGCGATATTATTAATAGAGCAATAGATAAAGTTAATAGTGGAGTTAATGAAGATTATCAATCACTTAGATATGAAGGCTTTGGTCCAGGCGCCTCAACTGTTATAGTAGATTGCTTGACAGATAATGTTAATAGAACAGTAGGTTTTGTTAGACCAGCATTTACTAAATGTAATGGTAAATTAGGAGTAACTAATTCAGTATCTCATTTTTATGAAAATTTAGCTATATTTTCAGTAAAAAATAAAACAGAAGAAGAAGTGTTTGAAGTATTGATGGATGCTGGTGTAGATGTTAAAGATATAGAAACAGAAGATGATGAAGTAGTAATTACTGCTGATGCTAAAGAATACAATAATGTTAAAAAGGCACTTTCAGGAGCTAATCTAGAAATTGATTTGGATGAAGTAAGTATGGTGGCTTTAGATAAAGTATCTTTAGAAGGTGAAGATTTAGAAATGTTTAATAAACTTTTGAATATGCTTGATGAAATTGAAGATGTTCAAAATGTTTACCATAATGTGGAATTATAAAGAGAAAAATTGATTTTTTCTTTTTTTTTTCCTTTCAGTATGGTATAATTTTTTGTAAGAATAGGATAGATGTTTTATGAGAAAAAGAATATTTAATTTTTTTATTGTTATTTTTTTATTTTTTATTTTTGTAGGATCTGTTAAAGCCAGTGATAAATGGAATTTAAATACAACTAAAACAGGTTCTAAAGATGTTATGTGGTCGTGGTGGAATTCACCGCTTGCTGTAACATCTAGCAATAAATTGTTTTTTGGTTTTACAACTAGTAAAGGGTATAAAGGAATTGGAGAATATGATCCTCGTACTAAAAAATTCTCTCAAACTTATATAGCTAAAACTGATGAGATAGATGATCATGATACTTCATCTGTTATAGCTTTGCAAGATGGTAGGATTGCTGCTTTTTATAGTGGTGGACACAATTTAGATAAATATATTCATATTAGAATAAGTAAAAGACCTGGAAATATTACTTCGTTTGATGATGAAATATTAGTTCAATCAGCTGGTGCAACTACATATGCTCAAGCAATTTATTCTAATGGATTATATTATTTATTCTATAGAATGAATACTAATAATTGGGCAGTGAGAACAAGTTCTGATTTTGTAAATTGGTCAGAAGAAAGAGTAATAATTAGAAATAATTATAATGGATCAAGTTATCAGTACTATGTTAATTTTAAAGAAACAACAAATCCAAATGTTATTAGAATGGTTATGACATCAAATCCAGTATATCCAGACTCTAATATTAGAATGGGATTTATTAATACAATTGATGGAAGTATTTTAAATTCTGATAATTTTTCTACACTAGGAAATATTAATAGTATAGGAATGACAGGGATATCATCAGAAAACTTTAATATTCTTGTTAAAACTAGTGATACAGTTACTAATAGACTATTTGATGTAGCAGTAACTGCACCAAGTAAACCGATATTTGCTTATGCAAAGTTTAATGGAACTTTAGGAAGTGATAATTCACGTCATAATATAGGTGCTACTTCAGATTATTATGTTTATAGAAATGGTAATTCGAAAAAAATAATAGGTAATTCTTATAGATTCTGGAAAAAATATCAAGGTGGAGTTTCTTTCGTAACTCCTAATAGAATGTTAGTAGCTTATGGTAATTATGATAACAATATAAATAATGGTACTGATTATTTAAAAATGTTTAATTACAATAGTTCAGTAGATACTTATCTACCAACTACTACAATTGATACAACAAATTTCTCATATTCTAATTGGAGTTCTTCTTCTGTTAAAGGTTATGCAAAGAGAATAATGAGACCTATCGTTGATAAATCAGGTCATTTTGGTTTATGGATAAAGGGATTATATAATATTGAATCATATGGAGGATACAGTACTAGTGTTTATGTTGTTCCTTTTGGTGACTTTACTTCTAATAGTGATTCAGGTGGGCAATTAGCTTATTCAACAACTAAATTAACTGGAATAAAGTTTGAAAATAAAGAATATGAAGTTGCAAAAGGTAATACAAAAAAATTAAAAGTGTTACCTGTACCTGCAACTGCAGTTTTAGATACTATTACATATACTTCTAGTGATAAAACAATAGCAACTGTAGATAAAAATGGTAAAGTCAAAGGTGTAGGATATGGTAAAGTTACAATAACTGCAAAATCAAAATCTGGTAATAAAGCTAAATGTACTGTAGAAATAAAAAGAGCAAGTCAAATTCTTGCGACATCTATCAAAATTAACAAAACTATTGATGATAATTCTATGATGGTTGGTGGAACAAAAAAAATTGATATAACAGTTAAACCTAATAAGGCTAATACAGGAACAATATCGTATACTTCAAGTAACACTAAAGTTGCAACTGTTAATGGAAATGGAAAAATAAGAGCTAAATCAGTTGGGACTGCAGTTATTACAGTTGAAACAAAAACAGGTTTAAAAGATTCAATAACTGTAAATGTTGTGAGTGTTAAATTTAAAAAGAATTCTATAAGATTAGAAAAAGTAGGCGATACAGCAACACTAGAACTAGAAAAAGAAGTGAAAGAAAATGTTGTATATGCTTCTACAAACCCAGATATAGTAACTGTAGATAAAAAAGGTAAAGTAACAGCAAAAAAAGTAGGAATTACTACAGTTCTAGTTTATTTAAAAAATGATGACTCAGTTAAAAATGGTATTAAGGTAAAAGTAGGTAATAAAATTGAAGAAATTTCAAGTAATAAGAATTCTTACTCTCTAAAACCAGGAGATAAACAAACATTAAAAATCACTTATAAACCAGATAATATTTCTTATGAAAAATTAAAGTTTGTAAGCTTAAATTCTTCAATTGCATCAGTTAGCTCAAAAGGGGTTATTACTGCGAATAAAGTTGGTGTAACAACTATACTTGCTAATACAACTGATGGAAGTAGAAAGACTTTATATGCAATTGTTAATGTTTCTAAAGATGGTAAAGCAACATCAAATGATAATTTAATTAGAGATGCTAAAAATGTCACATTAACTCCTAGAATTGTAGTTATGGATATAGGTGGCACACAAAATGTAATAATTGATCAAAATCCTGATAATTTAGATTCATCAGGATTAGAATGGTATAGTGCAGATAAATCAATTGCAAAAGTGAATTCTAAAGGTAAAGTAACAGGTATATCTTCAGGAAAAGTATGGGTATATTTATTATATAATGGTGGAAAACCTGATTCAGGTATAAAGAAAATTGTTGGTTTAGTTAACGTACAAGTTTCGTTAGTCAAAGTAACTAAAATTAAATTAAAGAATACTAACTTAACTATGAAAGCAGGAGATACATCTCAAATTATAGTTTCAAGTATTTCTCCTAGCAATGCTACAAATAAAAATATTAAGTGGACTAGTTCAAATACAAAAGTAGCAACAGTAAATTCAAAAGGTAAGGTTAAAGCAATAAAAAATGGTAAGGCAATTATTTATGCAGTTGCAAGGGATGGTTCTAAAGTTAATGCAACTTGTAATGTTACTGTTGGTAATGGAAAAAGTAAATCATCTAGTACATCAGGAAAGAAAGATACAAAAACAAAGACAAAAGAAGTTAAAGCAACATCAATAAAAGTTAAACCGACTAGTACTTCTGTTGGAAAAAATCAAAGCGTGACATTAAAAGTAACATTTGCACCAGGCGAAGTAACAAATAAAAAACTAACTTGGAAAAGTAGTAATACAAGTGTTGCAACTGTTGATAAAAATGGTAATGTTACAGGAAAGAAAGCAGGAAGTGTAACAATTACTGCTACTACAAAAGATGGAAGTAAAAAGTCAGCTAAATCAACTATTAAAGTTGTAAATAAAGTATTAGTTACTAAGATAACAATAGATAAAACTGCAAGTATAAAAGTTGGAAAGAAAAAAACTCTTGATGTATTATATACACCAACTAATGCTAAAACTAAGAAAGTAACATGGACAAGTAGTAATAGATCAGTTGCAATAGTTAGTACTAAAGGTGTAGTTACTGCAAAGAGTGCAGGTACAGCAGTAATAACTGCTACTACAAAAGATGGAAGTAAAAAAACTGCAAAATGTATTGTAACAGTAACTGGCAAATCAAAAATAAATAGTGTTGATGATAAAAAATATAAAAAAGAGCATACTGGTGACGAAATAATCCAAAAGAGAATATTTATAGGTGATGTTAGAACTAAAGGAATGCAAACTGCAGTTGGTAAAAAGAGTTCAGATATATGGGTAACATCAGATGATGTTGGATATGATTGGATGAGTAAGACAGGAGTACCTAGTATTGAGAAAAAAATTAAAAAGGCAACAGCAGTAATTGTTTTATTAGGTATAAAAGATTACACGGTAAACAATTCAGATAAATATGCAAAATATATGAATGAACACGCTGTAAAATGGGTTAAAAAAGGAGCAAAAGTATATTATGTTTCTATTAATCCAGTAACAGATGGAAAAATAGCAACAGCTAAGAATGATACTATAAAAATGTTTAATAAAAATATAAAGAGTAAACTATCTAAAAATGTAAAATATATTGATTCTAATTCAAATATCGAATTTAAAATAGAAGATGATGGAATAAAATATGATACTAATACATATAAAACTTTATATGATTATATATTAAGTAAAGTTTATAATACAAAAACATCTTCAACTAGTACAAAAAGAATTAAAGTTACTAAAGTAGCTCTAAGTGGTACTAATAAAGTTGCAGTTGGAAAAAGTATACAATTAAAAGCAACAATTACACCAACAAATGCTACAAATCAATCAGTAACATGGAAAAGTAGTGATAAAAAAATAGCTACTGTAACATCTGCAGGTATTGTAAAAGGTGTTAAGAAAGGTACAGTAACAATCACTGCAACAGCACAAGATGGAAGCAAGAAAAAAGGAACATTCAAAGTAACAGTATTTAAAGCCACATCTACAAATAAAGTATCAGTTACAAAAATAGTAGTAAGTGGAAAGAATAATGTTGTTGTTGGTAAAACAATAAAATTAGAAGTAGCAGTTACACCAACAAATGCTTCAAATAAAACTGTTACTTGGTCTAGTAATAACAAAAAAATAGCAACAGTTGATAAATCAGGAACTGTTAAAGGTGTAAAGAAAGGTACAGTAACAATCACTGCAACGGCACAAGATGGAAGCAAGAAAAAAGGAACATTCAAAGTAACAGTAACTAAAGATGGTAGTAATGCAACTAATACTGAAGAAGATTATAAATTATTATCATTTGACAAAAAGAAGTTACCAACATCTGTTGGTGTAGGAGAATATATTCACTACAGTTTATTTAAATATAATTCATCAACTAAAAAATATACTGAAGTAGATAGTAGTTTATATAATGTTAGTTCTTCAGATGAAAAAGTAGTAAGTGTTAAAAATCCATGGGGCAATGATAAAGAACATTTATCTGCTATTAAGGAAGGAACAGCTACATTTACTGTAACATTAACTGATGGAAGTATTAGTAGAAAAGTTAATATTAAAGTAACTAATTCTCCAACATTCAAGATTCAAAAAAATAATAGAAAGCTTACTGATGGAAGTTGTTATACTAAACCATTAACGTTTGAAATTAATGATACAACTAATACAGATATTTATAATGTTCAATATGAAACAAATAGTACATATCCTAATGCACCAACTTTAGAAAAAAGATGCTTGACTATTAAGAATAATATTGCTAAGATTACAGTTTATAAAACACATAAATATATAAAATTTGAAGCAGTTAATAAAAAAGGAGTTATTTATTTCTTTGGAGATAATAGAGAATATAAGACAACTATTAAAGATGATTGTAGTGTTAAAGTAAGTAAAATTACTATTACAGGAAAAAATAAAGTTACTGTAGGAAAAACAATTACACTTTCTTCAACAGTTAATCCTAATAACGCTAAAAATAAAGATGTTAAATGGTCTTCAAATAATAAAAAAATAGCAACAGTAGATAAAAATGGTAAAGTTAAAGGGAAAAAAGTTGGGACAGTAACAATTACAGCAACAGCAAAAGACGGAAGCAAAGAAACAGCTACTTATGTAGTAAAAGTTAATAAAAAATCAGAAACTGTCATTCCTAGTAAAACAATGCTTTTTGTAGGAAACAGTAAAACGTTTAGAAATAAAATTCCAGAATTAACTAGAAACATTGCTGTATCAAGAGGGAAAAATATTATAGTAAAAAGTGTAACAAAAGGAGGCACTAATTTAAAAGATATTGCAGCAATTAAATCAAAAGAGTTAAAACGATTTAAATATGATTATTTAATAATTCAGGAACAAACAGATTCTTATTTGAGTAAGAATAATTCTTTATATAGTTTAGGTGTACAAAAAATCGTAAAGAATACTGAAGGTAATCCAGGTTCAAAAAAATATATAAGAGCAGTATGGGGAATAGAGTCGACAAATGAAATAGACTTAAATGATGCTTATAAAAATACAAAAATAATCGCAGATTCTATAGGCGCAGGTGTTATATATGATGGTAAAGCATGGGATTTGTGTAAAAAGAATTATAATTACGATTTATTTAGTGATGAAAGACATCAATCTAAGTATGGTGCATATTTATCAGCCTTAACAATTTATGCGACAGTATTTAATGAATCTCCAATTGGTATAAGATATTTTGGTTCATTAACAGAAACAGAAGCTAATGATTTACAAAGAATTGCTCACCAAGTTGTATTTGGCGATAATATAATTAAAAAAACAGGATGGACTAAAGTTAATGATAAATGGTATTACTATAATAATGATGGTACTATGAAAATTGGTTGGGTTCAAGATGGACAAAAATATTATTATTTCTCACCAGAAGATGGTGCTATGGTAACAGAACAACAAACTATTAATGGAAAAACTTATACATTTGATAGTGATGGAATATGTACTAATTATAAGAATTAAGATCTATTTAGATCAAATTGTTTAATAGAAATTATGCATATATTGTAATACTACACAAAACACTATAACATTAATAAAAAGACTATTTTTTATAGTCTTTTTATTTTTTTTAAAATATGATATTATTAATATAGAGGATAGGCATATGAGAAGAAGAAGAAAGAGATTAAGAATTGATAGAATTATATATGTACTAGTTATTTTTATTGCGCTTATTTTATCAATTATCTTTGGAATAAAAGCCTTATTAAATTTAAGAATACTAAATAGTATTAAAAAGAATAATTCAGTTAAGTTATATAGACAAGAAATTAAAGTATGGAAAAAAACTATTAATTATGTGAAAGATAATACAGATTCTATTGAAATTAGATATAAAAAGAATAAAGCAGAAATAGATTCTAATGATTTTAAAAATGGATTAAATATAAAATTAAATATATATAACAAGAATATAGATGAAGCGTTATTTGATGATGTAAAATCATTATATATAGAAAAGAATGAAATGTTAAATGTTTCTAATGAATTAACAATTAAACTTCCAAGATATTTATATAAAAATAATAAAGTTGATGTCTATGGAGTAAGAAATAAAAATGATATAGTTTTATTATCACCTGGTGTAGAAATAAAAGATAAATATATTACATTTAAGACAAATAAAAATTATGATGATTATTTTATAACTTATATAAAAGCAAAAAGCATATCCTCATCTAATAATATAAATATAGATGTAGGAGAGAAAAGAAGTTTAAATACTAAAATAAATCCTAGTAATTCAACTAATAAAAAATTAACTTATAAGTATGATAAAAAATATATTTCATTAAATGGAGATGTTATAACTGGTAAAAAAGCAGGTAAAACTACAATTGTTGTTTCTTCTAATATAGATAACATAAGTAAAGAGATAAGTATAACAATTAATAAAAAGAAAAAAAAGGTAATAAAAGAAGAAAAGAAAAAAGATGAGGATAGTAGTAAAGAATTAGTAGTTAAAGATGGTATTACATATGTTGATGGTATTATGATTGTTAATAAATCATATTCGTTACCATCTAGTTATAATCCAGGGGGATTAACTGATGATTTTATGAATGCGTTTTATGAGATGCAGGCAGCAGCTAGTTTAGATGGTATATCATTATTTGTGGCCTCTGGATTTAGAGATTATGATTATCAAGTTGAATTATATAATGCTTATGTCAAAAGAGATGGTAAAGAAGCTGCAGATACCTATTCAGCAAGACCAGGTTATTCAGAACATCAAACTGGATTAGCCGCAGATATTAACGCTGCTGATTCATCTTTTGATGATACAGCTGAAGCTAAATGGTTAGAAAAAAACTGTTATAAATATGGCTTTGTAATTAGATTTCCAAAAGGAAAAGAAAAGTATACTGGATATATGTATGAATCATGGCACTTAAGATATGTAGGAGAGAGAATTGCAAAAGAAATACATGATGCCGGTGGAATTTCGCTTGAAGAATACTACAATTTAACTTCTGTTTATAAAGATTAAAGATACTTATGTATCTTTTTTTTGTCAAACTTGACAATTTTTATAATTGTGGTATATTATTTACCCAATAAAGGGGGTATGTACGTGAAAGCGATATATACTAGTGATAACGTAAAAAAGACTTTATTATTGGTTCAAAAGCGTTATAAAAACTTATATAATAGAGATTATACCATTCAACAAATTATATATGCGTTTAATAAATTGCCTGGCAAATATCAAGATTTATTATTAAAAATCAAGAAAGATGAAAATGATAAAGCAAATCTTGTTACGGTATATGACTATTTTAGAAAAAATTTATTTAATGCAAAAAATGTTCCTTCTGATATAAAAATAGACATAAAAAATATAAAACAAGAAGAAGAAAAGAAAAAAGAAGAAGTATCTTTAGAAGATATTGAATCTGACAATGGTGATAAATGGGTAAGACCTGTTGAAAAAAAAGAACCAAAAATTATAATTGAACCACATTTTCCTATTAAGAAAAAAGAAGAAAAATTAGTAATAAAACATGAAAAGAATATTAAGAAGGAAGAAATTCCAAAAGAAGTAAAAGAAATTCCAAAAGAAGTAAAAGAAATTCCAAAAGAAG
>OCTW011603529.1_pt1 | contig 11836 bp, 10 predicted proteins | sample 1539671 | NCBI WGS metagenome assembly OCTW01 (sample SAMN02144230, study PRJEB22623) | gut metagenome | biome: sheep rumen | host: Ovis aries | place: New Zealand | reverse complement strand
CACCGCCATCGACTACGGCGGGAGCGGGAGCGTCTGCGGGGATGCGACACTGCTGGAATCCGCGGGCCAGTATCTGCTGATCGATACGGGGGACAAGGACGGCAGCAATACGGTGATCCGCTATCTCAAGCAGAGAGGAGCGAGAAATCTGAGCCTCTATATTTCCCACTACCATGTGGATCACTGCTATTACGCGGCGGCCATCATCAGGGATCCCTGGTTCAGGATCAAAACCGTCTATCTGGCCAACCCGGACCCCATGTCGCGCTATGTGACGTCCTACTACAAAAAGAAAAACCGCAAGGTATATAATACCTGCAAGAGCTGTCTGGACCGCTACAGGACCATTGTCTCCGCGGCTGCCAAACGGAAGGTCCCTGTGAAGAGGCTGAAGAGAGGAGACTCCTTCTCAATCGGGTCCGCCAGCGCAAAGGTCCTCTGGGACCGCAATACGAGGGGCGTCGGTTCCTTTGACCCCTATGACAAAAACGGGGACAGCTATGTCAACAACAATTCGCTGGTCACCAGATTTACGCTCGGCAACAAGAGTTACCTGAATGCGGGGGATATCGAGCCCTCGACAGAGCGGGACCTGATGGCCAACGGCTCCAACATCTCCGCGGACATTTTCAAGCTCAATCACCACGGCATCTGGAACGCCAATACCGCGGAGTTTGTCAAGCGGGTCAATCCGTGCTATATCTATTATTCCTACAAGGGCAAAAACAAGGATCCGGAGAGCAGGTCCTTCGGAGGCGGAGGTGATATCGGCGTCACGGTCAGGAAGCTCAAGGGCGCCTACAATATGCTGAGCACCCGCTACAACGGCTATATCACCTATACGATCCAGAACAATACCATTTCCGTGAGTGCCCAGCGCCATTACAGGAGGCAGACGGTCAATGTCCGGAACACCTCCACAAAGAAGGTGTCCGGCATGACCCTGGTGTACAATGATGCTCAGGCCCTGCATCTGGACAAGCGGATGCTGCCCTACAACACAGTCCTGGTCAAGGGCAGCGCTGCGGACCCTTCGAAACAGTACAACGGCTGGGTAAAGGTCGGGACCGGCTGGCGCTACAGGCAGTCGAACGGGAGATATCTGACCGGCGGCTGGAAGACGGTCAACGGAAATGTCTACTACTTCACCGGCAGCGGTATCCGTTATGAAGGCTGGCTCACGCTGCGGGGCAAGAAGTATTTTATGAGCCGGACCGGCATCCGCCAGACCGGCTGGCAGCTGATCAACGGGAAATTCTATTATTTCTATCCGTCCGGCGTCATGGCAAAGGGAAAGATCAAGATCGGGAAGACCAAGTGGCCGCTGCGGGCTGACGGCAGTCTGAACACTAAGAAAAAGAAAGCGCCGGGCATCAACGTGGTCACGGCGGAGCGCAGACATACGACAAAGTAAGCGGTTATAAAACAGGGAATCCGGAGGAAAACGAATGATCAATATCGCAATTGACGGACCGGCCGGCGCCGGCAAGAGCACGATCGCGAAGAGGGTGGCTAAGGAACTGTCCTACATTTATGTGGACACCGGCGCCATGTACAGGGCCATGGCCCTGTATCTGCATCGGAACGGGATCGACGCCGATGACACACAGAGGATCGCCGCGGCCTGCACGGGTGCCGATATCTCCATCGAGTACCGGGACGGCGAGCAGGTCGTCCTGCTGGGCGGCGAGAACGTGAATCCTTATCTGCGGACCCAGGAGGTCAGCGCCATGGCGTCCAGGAGCAGTGCCGTGCCCCAGGTGAGGACCAGACTGGTCGAGCTTCAGCAGGAGCTGGCGGCGGCCCGGAATGTCGTCATGGACGGCCGGGATATCGGCACCGTGGTCCTGCCGGACGCGCAGGTCAAGATCTATCTGACCGCCAGCGTGGAGGTCCGTGCCAGGCGCCGGTTCCTGGAGCTGCAGGAGAAGGGCGAGCCTGCTGTCCTCGAAGAGATCGCCGCGGAGATCGCGGAGCGCGACCACCGGGATATGACCCGCGAGGTGTCGCCCCTCAGACAGGCGGAGGACGCTGTCCTTGTGGACACCTCCGACATGGGGATCGATGAAGTGGCGGATCAGATCCTGAAGATCGTCAGGGAAAAGACGGCCTGACGCGGCGGATGGAAAACCGCGGAGCCGGAACCGATCCGGAAGACAAAAATGACCGCGGAGCCGGAACCGATCCGGAAGACGAAAATGACCGCGGAGCCGGAGCAGGCCTGGAAACAGATGATAACAGAGGAAATTATGGCTGAAAAAGAAATCATTCTCGCAAAGAGCGCCGGCTTCTGCTTCGGCGTCCAGAGGGCGGTCAACAAGGTCTATGAGGAGGCTGAAAAGGGCGGGGACATCTATACCTACGGCCCCATCATCCACAACCGCGAGGTCGTCGCGGACCTGGAGAAAAAGGGCGTCCGGGTCGTGGAGTCATCGGAGGAGATCGCCGCGCTGCGGCACGGGACGGTCATCATCCGCTCCCACGGCGTTTCGAGGCAGACCGACCGGCAGATCCGGAAGAGCGGCCTGCACTGCATCGACGCGACCTGCCCCTTTGTCAAGCGCATCCACCGCACAGTGGAGGCGGAGAGCGCTGCCGGAAAGAAGATCGTGATCATCGGAAACCCGGTCCACCCGGAGGTGATCGGGATCATGGGCTGGTCCTCCACGCCCGTGACCGTGATCCAGACAGCGGAAGAAGCACTCCGTTTTGCCGGGGAGCACGACGGCACACAGCAGGAGATCTGCATCGTTGCGCAGACGACCTTTAATGCAAATAAATTTCAAGATTTGGTTGAAATCCTGAAAAAAAGAAGTTACAATGTACTTTGTGTGAATACTATCTGCAATGCGACGCACGAGAGACAGTCGGAAGCAAAGGCGATTGCCGCCCGGGCGGACATCATGATAGTAATCGGGGACCGGAGCAGTTCCAATTCTGCAAAGCTTTACGAGATCTGCAGAAAGGAGTGTCCTGCGACCCATTTCATACAAACGTGGAACGACTTACATCTTACTCTGACTGGTGCAGAAAAGGTGATAGGCATTACCGCGGGGGCATCGACCCCAAAGAATATCATTGAGGAGGTTTATAACCATGTCAGAGCAGACCTTTGAACAAATGTTGGACGAATCGTTCAAGACCATTCACACCGGTGAGGTCGTCGAGGGACAGATCATCGACGTCAAGCCCGACGAGGCGATCCTGAATATCGGCGCCAAGTCCGATGGTATCCTTACCAGGAATGAGTACACGAACGATCATTCTGTTGATCTCACAGAAGTCCTGCACGTAGGAGACAAGCTGGAAGTCAAGATCCTGAAGGTGAATGACGGTGACGGCCAGGTCGTCCTTTCCTACAAGCGCCTCGCAGCAGACCGCGGCAACAAGCGGATCGAAGAGGCCTACAACAATCACGAAGTCCTCAAAGCCAAGGTTACGCAGGTCCTTTCCGGCGGCCTGAGCGTTGTTGTCGAGGAAGTCAGGGTCTTCATTCCCGCAAGCCTTGTATCCGACACCTATGAGAGAGACCTGAGCAAGTACCTCGATCAGGAAATCGAATTCGTGATCACCGAGTACAATCCGCACAGGCGCAGATATATCGGCGACCGCAAGCAGCTCCTTGTTGAGAAGCGCAAAGAGATGCAGCGCAAGCTTTTCGAGACCATCCATCCCGGCGATACAGTCGAGGGTACTGTCAAGAACATCACCGATTTCGGTGCTTTCATCGACCTGGGCGGCGCAGACGGACTGCTGCACATCTCCGAGATGAGCTGGGGCCGCGTCGAGAATCCCAAGAAGGTCTTCAAGGTTGGCGAGCAGCTCCGCGTCCTGATCAAGGACATCCAGGGCACCAAGATCGCTCTTTCCCTGAAGTTCCCCGAGGAGAATCCCTGGGTTGGCGCTGCTGAGAAGTATGCTGTCGGCACGATCGTTACCGGCCGTGTTGCCAGAATGACTGACTTCGGCGCTTTCGTAGAGCTTGAGCCCGGCATCGATGCCCTGCTTCATGTTTCCCAGATCGCCCGCGAGCACATCGACAAGCCTTCAGATGTCCTCAAGACCGGTCAGGAAGTCACCGCCAAGATCGTGGACTTCAACGAAGACAGCAACAAGATCAGCCTGAGCGTCAAGCAGCTCCTCATCGACAAGGAGCGCGAGAGACGTGCTGCTGAGCGCGCAAACGCGGATGCAGATGTCGTGTCTGTTGATGTCGATGCCTTCGTCAATGCACAGAGAGCAAAGGAAGAGGCTGAGGGCGAGGAATAATTCGCTGTACAGGCTTCTGACGGACGTAGATTCGTAATACGAGTGAGATGAAATCAAGGCTGCGGCAGCCGCAGCTGACCCCGCTTCGTATCATGCGAATATGGTTCTGAATTTTCGGGGCCGGAATCCAGGCGGGTTCCGGTCCCTTTTTTCTATACGAATGGGAATTGCCATGGATTTACAGAAGATACCTGTCTTTGTGGAGGACATGGAAGGGCTCTGTGCCAGTCCCCTGCTGGCGGAATTATGTGGAAAAACTGTCCTCGTCACGGGAGCCACCGGCCTGATCGGCCAGACGCTGGTCTCCGCTTTGCTCCGCTGCAGGAAGCCGGCCGGTGAGGCCGGGATCATTCGGGATCCGCAGGCGGAAGCGGGGGAGCCTGAAGCATCGCGGGATACGCGGCAGCTGCCTGACGACAGGATCCGGGTCATCGCCTGTGCGCGCGATGAGGAAAAGGCGCGCAGGATGTTCGGCGGGATCGACGCCGGCAACCTCGACCTTCTGGTTGCGGATATCACGGACCTGCCTGCGGAGAAGCTGCCGCAGCGGGTCGACTATATGATCCACGCCGCCAGCCAGACATCCAGCCGGGCCTTTATCGACCAGCCAGTCGAGACCATCTTCACGGCGGTCGACGGCACCAGGCGGGCGCTTGAATTCGCCCGCGTCAACAAAGTGCGGGCTTTTCTGTATCTCTCCACCATGGAGGTCTACGGAACGCCGGCAGATGACCACAAGATCGATGAAAAACACGGGACCAACCTGGATACCATGCAGCCCAGGAGCTGCTACCCGGAGTCCAAGCGGCTCTGTGAGATGCTGTGCACCAGCTGGCAGAAGGAGTACGGCGTGCCCGTCAGGGTCATGCGGCTGACCCAGACCTTCGGTCCGGGCGTCAAATATGACGACGGACGTGTCTTTGCGGAGTTTGCCCGCTGCGCCCTGGAGGGCCGGGACATCGTCCTCAAGACCGCGGGACTGACCTGCCGGAACTACTTGTATACGGCGGATGCCGTGTCTGCCATGCTGACAGTCCTGCTGCGCGGGGAAGACGGAGAGGCCTACAATGCCGCGAACGAGGCGACCTACTGCAGCATCCGGCAGATGGCGGAGCTGGTGGCATCGGAATGCGCCGGCGGCAGGATCGGGGTCCGGATCGAGGCGGAGGAGGATCCCTCCAGCCTGGGTTACGCGCCGACCCTGCACATGAACCTGGATACGACAAAGCTGCAGGCGCTCGGCTGGCAGCCGGTCTGCGGGCTGGCGGAGGCCTACCGGCGCATGATGGAAGCTATGAAGATGCAGGGCCCGGCAGTTCCTTAAGCGGGCCGGGATGCATCGGGATCAGGAAAAAGAGGAGAAAGAGGAGAAAAAATCATGAATCTGGCAGTGATTTTTGCGGGCGGATCTGGAAAAAGAATGCATGCCAAGGACAGGCCCAAGCAGTTCCTGTTCGTCCACGGCAAGCCGATCATTGTCCACACCATCGAGATCTTTAACAGCCATCCGGAGATCGACGGGATCGTTGTCGTCTGCATCGAGGACTGGATCCCCTATATGAAGGAGCTGCAGTACACCTACCGCCTGGACAAGATCGCCTCGATCGTGCCCGGCGGTGAGACGGGTCAGATGTCGATCTACAACGGCCTGGCGGAGGCGGCGCGCATCTATGGCCGCAAGGACAACATCGTCCTCATCCACGACGGTGTCCGCCCGCTGATCGATGCCGACCTGATCACGGCCAATCTGCGCTCCGTGGAGAAGCACGGCACCAGCATCAGCTGCGGACCTGTGAGCGAGACGGTCGTCCTGATCGGAGGCTCGGAGCATGTCGAACAGGTCGTCAACCGGGACAACTCGCGTGTCGCCAAGGCGCCGCAGGGCTACTGGCTGGATGACGTTCTGTCTGTCGAGGAAGAGTCGATCCGGGACGGCCTGACCAATATGATCGACACCTGTACACTGATGCGGCACTACGGGCGGGAACTCTCGATCGTCGACTGCCGGGCGGACAACGTCAAGATCACGACACCCGAGGACTTCTTCATGTTCCGCGCTGTGGCGGACGCCAGGGAGAACGAACAGCTGGGCTGAGCCCGCGGATTTCCCGGGGCCGGCAGGCCTGTCTGTTCTGAACAGTCGCGGTTTCATAAAGAATCTGTTTCATCATGACGCTGTGTCCTCACTACCCTGCACGGGCAGCTTTTTCTGACAGCAGCACGGAACATCTTCGCAAGAGGTAAACATGGAAAAAATACTGAGTGTATCGATCGCTTCCTACAATGTAGAAAAGTTCATCCGCAAGGCACTGGATTCCTGCTGTGTGCCGGAGATCATGGACCGGCTGGAGGTCCTCATCGTCAACGACGGGTCGACCGACGGCACGCTGGAGATCGCGCGCGAATATGAGAGCAGATATCCGGACACCTTCCGTGTGATCGACAAGGAAAACGGCGGGTACGGATCCACGGTGAACGCCTCCATCCGGGCGGCGGCCGGAAAATATTTCCGCCTGCTGGACGGCGATGACTGGTTCGACGCGGAAGGCCTCCAAAAACTGATCGAGGAGCTCGAAGAAGCGGAAGAGGATATGATCATCGCGCAGTTCAAGCGCGTCTTCGAGGAGGACGGGCACGAGGAGCTGCGTGACGAGGCAAAGGATATCGACGGGAAAGTGATGCGTTTCGAGGAGCTGGGAGACCACGACTGGTTCACCATGCATGCCATCGTCTACCGGACGAAGATCCTGCAGGACCACGGCGTCCGCCTGACCGAGCACTGCTTCTATACCGACCAGGAATACGACCTGCTGCCGCTCCCCTGGGTGGAGACCGTGCGGATCTTCCCGCACGTGGTCTACTGTTACCGGATCGGGCGGGGAGAGCAGAGCGTCAGCCTGGAAGGCCTGGAGAAGCACTACAATGACCAGACCATCGTCCTGAAGCGGCTGTATTCGGTCTACCCGGATGTCGGCCTGAAAAAGACGGCGAAGGACAGGTATATCTTCAACTACTTCCTGCTGCGGACCTTTATGCAGATCAGGGTTCTGCTCATGATCTCCAAATCCCCGCTGCACAAGCAGGAACTCAAAAACTTCATCGGTTTCCTGAAGAGGGAGCAGCCCCTGATCTATAAGGAGTACCGCCGCACCAGCAAGGTCCTGAACATCCTGCTGCTGACAAGATACGGCGCCTACGGATTCCTCCATGACCGGCTCCGCAGGGACTACCGCTTTTAAAATCTGACGCAGGCCGTTCTGCAGAGACCATCCGGACGCCGGCTGTCCTGCCGGTCAAAACGGAAGAAAAATAAAGAAGAGGGAAACCGGAACCCGAAAAACAAAAAAGCAGCCCTGCGGGAGAAATACTCCCGCAGGGCTGCTGCAGTTAAGACCGATATACGGGTAAATCCGGGCGCTGCACTATCCGCCGGTCAGACCGGCTGTCCCGTCAGGTGCGCGGAGCGATGTCCGCTCAGTCCTGTTTGACGTAATATTCAATCAGATCCACAACCTTGTCGATGCCGATCGCGCTGTTGATGCAGGCATCATAATTCTTATAATCGCCGAAGCGATAGCTGGTGAAGTGGTTGTAGTAGTCTCTGCGCTCTTCATCTTTGCGCTTGATCATGTTGGGGTAGGCTGCCAGGTCGTCGCCGTAGACTTCCTTTGCGCGTTTTGCGCGCAGCTCCTTCGGGGCATAGATGAAGAATTTCTTGAGGTTCTCGCGGTCCTTCAGGATGTAGTCGCCGCAGCTGCCTACGATGACGCAGCTGCCCTTGTCCGCAAGGTCATTGAGGACTTTCCTTCTGGCACTGAAGATCCTGTCCGGAATCGGAATGATGCCGCGCGCGGCATTGATGCCGTAGAAGAAGCCGGAGACTTCTTTTTCAGCCCAGTTGTGGATCGTCTCCTCGCTCAGGCCGCTCTCCTTGGCCAGCATGGTGATGATCTCCTTGTCGTAGAAATCGATCCCCAGCCTCTCGGCCAGCTTTTTACCGATCTCACGCCCGCCGGAACCATACTCTCTACTGATTGTAATGATAATGTTCGCCATGATATTACCTCCCCATCATCGGACCGCCCTTGCTGTTCTGCAGGGCTTCTGAGTCCACGCTGCATGTGCCATAAATCAGGCTTATAAGCATTTTCATGGAAACGAACCACACATATTTTCCCTAAGCATCAGATATTCAGCCTGATTAAATACCTGTTTACTTAGTTATATTCTACAATAATGGCATAAAGCTGTCAAATATTTTGGGATAATTGCACAGTATACACAGATTATTTTGTCTTATACAGCCCCCGGCTCAAACATCGAGGTCTTTTTTGCGGCTTTATCACTGCTTTCTGCGCGGAACCTGTCCGGACAGAGGAGGGGTTCATTGTGCAGGCGCCTTCGCCTTCCGCGGCGCCTTCTGCGGGAAGAGGATGTGATGGAGGACGTAGGCGGCGTAATCCGAGAGGGCGTCCCGGTCCTTTTTCATATCGTCGGAGAGTTCGAAAAAGATGTCGCTGTCCTCGAAGCGCCGCTTGAAAAAGGGCGTCCGGTAGAGACTCCACTGGGGCAGATAGGAGGCAGTCTTGCGGGTGTAGCAGGTCTGCGGCTTCGCCTGGACCCGGTGGTCAGGCTCCACGTAGGTGGCGATGTATTTGTGGACGGCCATGTCTTCCCGGGGAAGGTAGTAGTAATCCTTGTAGTTGGCGTAAAAGTATTTCATCTCCTCGGTAAAGAGCGGGATCTTGAGGACGCCGCTGTCCTTTTCGATCTTGAGATAGCAGTGGTCCGCGCCGGCGTAGATCCGCACCGGCAGGGCGAGGTCCATGCGGAAGCGGACCAGGAGCTCCTCGGCCTGTTTCCCTTCATAGTCCCGGAAATAGTTGGCCTGCGCCTGCGTGACAGTCAGCTGCATGTCCTCCAGCCGGGCAAAGGCGGAGAGGGGCAGGAGACGGATGAGCCCGGTGACATTGGCCTCGTTGTGGGAGACCAGCCGGTCCAGCATGGCGGAGGAGGGCAGCAGCAGATATTTTTTATAGGCTTCGATCATGGCCTTGCCGTCGGCGTCCTCCGTGCGGCCGGTCTGCATGGTCTGCTCAAGCGTCTGCTGACGGTAGTCGGGAAGCCCCAGCAGGTGGCGGTAGGGGGCGATGTAACCGTACAGATCGATGGACTCCATGGAGAGGAAAGCGGCGCTGTCCTGCAAAAGACCGTGGTGTTCGGCGCGGGCGCGCAGAAAGGGGAGATCAAAGCGGTTGCCGTTGTAATTGATGATGTAATGATACCTGCTGCAGAAGATCAGAAAGGATGAGAGAAGGGTCTTTTCGTCCAGTCCCGTATCATCGAACCACTGGGTCATCTGCCAGCCGTCAGGCTGCAGGCAGATACAGCCGATGAGATAGACGGCGCTGTTGGCCCGGCTGATCCCGGTGGTCTCGATATCCAGGAACAGCACCTCCTGTGCATCCGCCGGAATGTCCGGCAGGGAGAAAGCGGTGCTCTCCTCCAGCATTTTACTGATAATACGCATGAAAAAAACCTCCTGCCAGCATCTCGCTTCATTTCCGCTCTGCTTCCGTCTCGCGGCGGGCCGATGTCACGGCATTCGCCGCACACGTTCAGTTTAACACATTTCCCCGGAGAATTCGCCGGGAAATCCGTCTTTATCCTTTGTATTACTTACCGAATTGTGATATAGTTTTACTTTGGTTTTGTGTCGGCGTTCACACGCGGACCGGGCCTGCCGGCGGCTGGAAGACAGTGACCGCTGGAAGCGGGATGTGCAGCCGGATGTCTGCGGCTGCGATCCGGGCCGGGAAGAGCCGGCAGACTCCCGGCAGGTCTGCCGGTCAGAGCGTTTTCTATAAAAAGAAAGTTCAGAATAAAAACAGTTCAGAATAAGACAGTTCAGGAGAGGGAGGAGCGCACATGAAGGAAATAATGTATAAGAGCACGCGGTCGGACAGCGCGCCGGTCACCGCATCCAGGGCGATCCTGATGGGGCTGGCGGAGGACGGAGGCCTTTTTGTCCCCACAGAATTCCCTGTGCTGGACAAGAGTCTTTCCGAGCTTGCGAAGATGGACTATCAGGGTGTGGCGTATGAGGTGATGAAGCTCCTGCTCTCCGACTTTACGGAAAAAGAGCTGAAGTCCTGCATCCGCAATGCCTACGGGACCAGCTTTGACACAGAGGAGATCGTGCCCCTGCGCAGGGCGGAGGGCGCCTGGTATCTGGAGCTTTTCCACGGCCCGACCATCGCCTTCAAGGACATGGCGCTGCAGATCCTCCCGCACCTGATGACGACGGCGGCCCGCAAGAACGGCGAGAACAAGGAGATCGTCATCCTGACGGCGACGAGCGGCGATACGGGCAAGGCGGCCATGGCGGGCTTTGCCAATGTGCCCGGCACGCGGATCATGGTCTTTTATCCCAAGAACGGCGTCTCCTCCATCCAGGAGAAGCAGATGCTGACCCAGAAGGGTGTCAACACACGGGTCGTCGGTATCCGCGGCAATTTTGATGACGCGCAGACGGAGGTCAAGCGGATCTTCAGCGATGAGGCCCTGCGCGCGGAGATGGCGGAGAAGGGATTTGTCTTTTCCTCCGCGAATTCCATCAACATCGGCAGGCTCGTGCCGCAGATCGTCTACTATGTATATGGATACACACGGCTTCTGGAGAAGGGCGTCGTCCGGGAGGGAGACCCGGTCAACATCGTCGTTCCGACCGGCAATTTCGGCAACATCCTCGCGGCCTACTACGGGGCCAGACTCGGCCTGCCTGTCGGCAAGCTGATCTGCGCCTCCAATTCCAACAAGGTCCTCTTTGACTTTTTCACGACGGGGACCTACGACCGCAACCGCGATTTCATCCTGACATCCTCCCCGTCCATGGACATCCTGGTGTCCAGCAACCTGGAGCGTCTGCTCTATCACATCAGCGGGGATGACGCCGCGGCGACGGCGGCCCTCATGGAGGACCTGAACACGAAGGGCGTCTACACCATTACGGATCAGATGAAAGAGGGCCTGGACAAGTTTGCCGGCGGCTATGCCACCGAGGCGCAGACGGCTGAAGCGATCCGCAGGATCTACGACTCGGAGCAGTATGTGATCGACCCGCACACGGCGGTGGCGGCCCATGTATACGGTGATTACCGGGCACAGAGCGGTGACGGGACACCGGCCCTGATCGCATCGACGGCCAGCCCCTTCAAATTCGAGAACAGTGTCATGCAGGCGCTGGGTGAGCCGGCCTATCTGCCGGATCTGGAGCTGGCGGACCGCCTGAGTGAGAAGGCGGGCGTCGCGGTGCCGGAGGCGGTCAATATCCTGCGCACGGCCCTCATCCGTCACAATATCGTGTGCAACAGAAATGAGATGAAGCAGGAAGTCAGGCGCTTCCTGGAACTGTAAACACTCATTTCCCGGGACTGGGGATCTTCACTTCCCGGGGATGTGATCATTTATTTGGAAACCGGAGACATGCAGACAACAATGAGCGGAGCAATCAACAGAGAGCGGCTCGCGGCGCTGCGGGCCATCATGACAGAGGAGAAGATCGATT
>OCTW011541777.1_pt1 | contig 11836 bp, 10 predicted proteins | sample 1539671 | NCBI WGS metagenome assembly OCTW01 (sample SAMN02144230, study PRJEB22623) | gut metagenome | biome: sheep rumen | host: Ovis aries | place: New Zealand | reverse complement strand
TTCGCACATTCCGCCTCGATTTCATACAAGCCCTCAGAAAAATCGCGAAGACTCAGAATTTCAGCAAACTGTTTTGCAGATAAAGTCATTGTCTTCATTAATAAAACGTACTGCACCACTCGCTTATGCTTTTTTCCGAAACGAGCCAAAGCTTTTTCTGCAATTATATTCGGGTCATCACAAACACTTGCAACACCGTCAACGAAAAGACAAACATCATGAATAATTTCTTTCGCCATTGAACGCTCCTTTTTGTGGTTTCACCCATAAAACTACATCCGCAGGAATGTTGCAGTCAAGTGGACTAAGTTTCAGAGAATTAACGTAATTTTCAATTGGCTACACTAAATTATCGCCACTTTTTGAATTTTGTCGGCGATAAAAATTTACCCGACTCCGCCTCTAGCCCAACCGTAGCCTTGCACAGCCATATCAATAAAATGGTTCAGGAGCAGGTTGCTTTTGACATTGAATAAATTAGTGTCGTAGCAATCGGGTAGATGCGGAGAATCCTGTGCATCGAGAACTTCTTCGATTGTACTCTTGACTTTAGCGCGGGTTTGGTCGTCTTTGTACCAGTCCACCACGAGAATCTTCTGTCGGTTTTCCTGCAATTTCTGGAACAAGGCCTTGGAAGTTAGCAGGACTTCCTGTTCCTGCGCCTTCGTTAATTTTTTTCCCATCACGAGAAGGTCGAATATTTCGAGTTCTTCGTCACTCAGGCCCATTGTCGCCGAGCGGGAATCTTCTTTTTTCAATTCTTCAACGAGTTTTACCAGCTGCTCGTAATAATCCTCATTTTCGGTGCCGCCCGCATTGTAGCGGTTGATAATGTTGCGGAACCGTTCCGAGAACTTGATGCGCGTAACGTTACGGTTTATCATCTGTTGCAAGGCTTTTTCGATAAACTCTTTCAAGTCGTTAATTTCGATAGCCTTATATTTCGCTTGCTTGATTTCCTTACGCAATCCTTCAGCATCAATTTTCGAAAGGTCAATCAACTTGGAACCGCGCATAAACGACCCGGTGGCCGACACGTCACGAATTTCGGTGGCGCCATCAGCCTTCACGCTTTCCGACGAAACGCTACTATCCAGCAAATCGCTCATGCGTTTGCGGGCCTTGGTAATTTTTTCGTCATCAATGAGCCTGAAGAATAATCCATGCAAGTAAACAAGCGGGCTGAACTTCGGGTTGTTCCAGTTGCGTTCGAAAATTTCCGGCTTGGATGCCTCGTAAAGGTTCATCAGCGTGTTCAGAATGACATTGAACTTATTAACATCTTCATCAACAGAAATAATGGTGTCGTATGCGTTGCGGAACACATCTAGTTTATCGAATGTAGAGGCTCCGTCCAAAATCTTTTCGATATTGATGCTCCGTTCTAGCAGGAACTTGTCAGCTTCGTCAATGCAAGCATCGATATAGCCAATCAATTCATCAATGTCCTTGGCTGGGAATTCAGTGCCGTCATCGCCAATGGCGTATGCGGCCAACGCCTGCTTCATGAACTTAAATACATTCACGTAATCGACGATGATACCGCACGGTTTTCCCGGATACACACGGTTTGCTCTGGCGATGGCCTGCATCAGCGTGTGGTTCTTCATCGGCTTGTCAAGGTAAAGCGTCGAAAGGTTTGGAACGTCAAAACCCGTTAGCCACATGGCGCACACAAACACAAGTTGCAAGTTATCTTCGGGATCCTTGTAGCGGTCCTCGATATCTTTGCCCACAGGCGTAATCTCGTTCATTTTCTTGCGATGAGCCGTGATGTCGAGCCCCTGCGCCTTGAACTTTTCATTTTCATTCGCTTCTTCCGAAACGATGACGGCCATCTCTACCTTATCCATGTAGTTCAATATGGCGGTCAGGCGGTTGTAATCTTCGCTATCCTTGACAACGTTATTCCGCTCGATGGTCAGCGCGGTCTTTTCCTTTTTCCAGTAATGCTGAACCTTGTCGTACATCTTTACGGCGGTGAACTTATCCACCGAAACGACCATTCCCTTGCCGAGGAACCCACGACGCGGAAAGTGGTGTGCGATATCCCGGGCGATTTTATCCAGGCGGTCTTCGCGCTTGATGACCTCCAGAATGCGGGAGCTGGAATTTTCAAGCAACCTGGCTTCGGCGTCGTTCAGATTTTCGTCTTCGATAATCGTCACGACATCGTCATCGAGGAAGTTATTTTGCAGCCCCACTTCAGGAACGCGACGGCTATAGAACAGCGGCACCGTCGAGCCATCTTCCACAGACTGCGCGAAGTTGTATTCCGAAACATAGTCGCCGAACCACTGGTTGGTCAGGCGCTTGCTCCCTAGCAGCGGAGTTCCCGTAAAAGCAACGAAGTTCGCATTTGGCAAAGCCGTGCGCATGTTTTCAGCAAGCGTCTTGTATTGCGTGCGGTGGGCTTCGTCTACCAATACGAAAATATCATCACGGGTGGAAAGGACAGGATACTTTTTGCCCTTCTCGTAACCGAACTTGTGAATTAGCGTAAATATGAAAGGCTTATTTCCTTGCAGGTATTCGCGAAGCTGTTCGCCGTTCTTAGGCTGGCATTCATCCTGCGGTCCGATGATTTCTGTTCGCAAGAAGTTCTTGTATATCTGCGTATCAAGGTCATCGCGGTCGGTGATGATAAGGAACGTGAAGTTACCGCTGAACTTACGTTTGACCTTGCGGGCAAACATCGCCATCGAGTAGCTCTTGCCGCTCCCTTGCGTATGCCAGAATACGCCCAGTTTGCCGTCCAGTTCCTTGCGGTTCTCTACGGCGCGACACAAGTTGTTGACACCCATGAACTGGTGGTTCTTGGCGATAATCTTTATAGAGCCATTCTGGAAGAGGACAAAGTTCTCGATGTAGTCAATAAGGGTTGCCTTGTCGAGCAAGCTCCTGACCATATACTGCGCACTTACGCCTTCGCCACGAATATACTTGCGGTCAATCTTGTCGTCTTCGCTTTTCTTGAGCCATTCAAAGAAGTAGTCGTAGCTTGCGTTGAACGCACCCAGCTTAGTTTCAAAGCCGTTCGAAAGTACGCAGACCTGATTCAAAGCGAACAGGTTCGGGATTTCTTTCCGGTAATCTTGAAGGTTCTTGTTGTAGGCTTCTTCAATCTTGACGGTACTGTTTTTCAGTTCGATAAAGACCAGCGGCAATCCGTTTATGAATATCAGAACATCGGGGCGGCGAAAATGATAGTGCCCCTGAATCCACATTTGCGAAACGGCAGTAAACGTGTTGTTTTCGGGGTTGGCGAAATCGATAAGCGACACGTCGCCAAAATCCGGCTTGCCGTCCTTGACAAACGGGACGCGCACACCGTCACGGATTTTCTTGTAGAGCGTGTAGTTGGTCGCCGTCATGTCGGTGCCGGAATAGTCGCGGACCAAATCCTGCGCAATTTCGTCTAGTTTGTTTGCGGGAATTTCTGGATTGAGCCTTGCCAGCGACTCGCGCAAAACAACGGGCAACACACACTGCTTTTTGCTGGAACGCCCCGTGCCATCGGGCAGCACTTCCATCTTTTCCGGAGACGGGTCGCAATGGACCACATGGTAACCGAACTCCGGCGATTCCAGCATCTGGAGAATCGCCTGCTCGATATCGTCTTCGGAAATAAAGGACTTCATTATCAAACCGGATTGTCTAAAACAAAACTTTGCTTTATAATGTTTTTGATGTCACCTCTTTTTAATTCTCCGCTACCATTCTGAGTTATTTCCGCGTGATAGGGATTATTATCAAGGGGCACTGCGGTTACATCGCATTTATTCTGCCTAACTATAGAAACAGGCATCTTGAGAAATTTGGAGTAAGAAATGTTCTTCCCTAAATCCTTTTGAGTCTTACAAAAAAAAGCGATTACATCGGAGTCTTTTCGACCGCCATCTCTATCTACAGAAACGCCTCCATGAGAATCTTTAAGAATGGCTGAAGTTATAGAGCCGTCTTCTTTGATAAAAGAAGGCTGATTGGGTACACCTCGAAATAGGTGTTCCCCGTCTTCAACATGACCTTTTAAAATATTTCCTTTTTCATCCAAAGACACCAGAAATTTTCTCCATCGTTTCAGCCATATTGATAGATTCTATTTCTAGGTTTTCACGGCCTTCGGAGTAAAGAGCGAAGCGTCCATTGGAATAAACTTCTATTTCAACATAATCATTTCCGACTGTTTTTTCAAATTGAACAGTCTCTCGCGCTGTAGGGAAAACTTCCCAGCCATTAAGATCTACATTTCCTGCACGAAGGCTTTGTAGAAACGTTTTTGCTGCATCCAAAACGGGCAATGGGATTGGATCTGCGTCATAGCCGTTCCAATCTTTCTTTAAGGCTTTAAACTGATTTAGTTTTTCTTCAAGAGCCAAGAACTTTCGGTTCATTTGGAACCCAATAAGGTCTTGCATTGTTGAAGGAATCTTCGCTCCAAAGGAGGTTTCATGAGAAGCCTTGCTTTTGTCAAGAACAAAATCATTCAAAGGAACGATTGGCGATACAGACGCAGTAATTGCAGCAAATCCTAAGACAACCAAGGGGGACATGGTTGTTGTTGAATTGGTTGATATTTGTGTCCTATTTTCAATTGTTTCCATAAACAGGTCCCATTGTATCAACAAATTCTTGTTTTAATGATTCGAAAAATACTTTTTTCCCAAGATCATGCAATTGATTTACCGTTGCATCGATATTAGATGGATTTCCCTCAAAGAAGGAATCTACATCAACAAATGATCCCTTTTGTTCAGGAAGTCCATTCTTTGACATTTTTGCATCATTGGAGAAAGAGTAACGCGCTTGACAATCCCCATCCTTATAGACCAATGAAAAATTACAACTAACTTTTGGAAGCTCCAAACCGTTTTGCACAGTTGTGATCAAATTATTTTCGATGTCTTGATCTTCAAAAAAATTAATGGTACGAAAACCGATGCGTTCTGTTTTTTTACGAAGGCTTGCGGTACAGTTTAAAACTTCTTTTATTACGGGATGGAAAACTGCCCATCCTGGATAATTTTCTACAGTAACAACCAGCACCCTAGGACCAACTTGAGCAACAACATTTCTCATCTGCACACCAAATAAAGGGGCGTATCTAAGATTAGGATCGCTATTTCGTGCTATGGGAGGTAATTGCATAATCGGAAGCTGAAATAAGGAACCCTTACCTTGCAGAACCAAAGCATTCGCCAAATTTAGCGCAACCAAATCAGAATAAATCTCATTGGCTTCAAAACGAAGTTCAAAAGAGACTGACACCAATTTCGGATTATTTAATTTTGAGGGTATCCTTGTCGCCATAAAATCTCCGATATTTTTCACTAAAATAGTATTTTATTGAAAAAAAGACCATAGGAAACGCGTGAGGAAACCTTAAACATCTTTTTTTCATATAAATCACCCTAAAATTGAGGCAATTTCGGCAATTATCCCTGCGGCAACTACGTTCCCGGTGATGTTTTGGCAGATGCTGTCAATCTTACGCAAAACCTTCCGTATACCAGATTCGTCTTTTTGTGCAATCATGTCCTTAATTTCGGAAATGTCAGAATTCAAACCATTCTCTTGAACTTCTGGCAAATGAAGAGCTTTGATATTCTGTGAAATTTGGTCTATTAAATTGGAAATCTTCTCGAGATCTATTATTTGGGTTGTTTGAATGGAGGTATTCTCCATATTTCCAAAATTATTTAAGTTGGTTCCACCATTATTATAAATGATCGTATTGCCACCTTTGTCTTTATCATCCGATACTGAAAAAGTTCCGTTTTTAATGTTCGTTATTTTCCAGTCATTAATTTTTATTCTCACTTCACATTCTATTTTTTGAAGAAAGTGCAGTTCAATAATGGTCCTGTTTTTATATCCAAAAAATTTGTCATCATCCCAAGGAGCGGACACATAATTTTTTCCACTCTCTACCACAGTGCAAATGTATTTAATCGGATTTCTACACGAAATCATTAGATAATTATTAACTCCATATTTGGGAGCGTCTTTATCGGCTTCTTTGATTAGGGGACCATCGTACCAAATCTGTCTAATAGATCCTATTTGGCGATAATCTGGAACTTTTTCATTTTCAGCATAACCATTCAATTCTTTTTCGCAAAACTTGGCAAATTTTTTATCACCAAGAACACAGGCAATTGTTCTAGCCTGTTCTAACAAATCGACAACGGAAATTGTCGGCTTAGAACTATCGTCAATAAAATTTTCAATTAATCTAGACGTCACCATAAGTTTTATTGAATTGCCAACAAGAACTCGGAAATACTTTTATAAATTTCTGATCCAACGACACTACAGGCAATATTTTGTGCCCAAGTTCCTAAAGCCGAAAACAAATTCGTTAATCCTTTTGAATCTAGTTTCGTTATCTTTTCGTCTATTAGTTTTATTTGAGTGTTCAAAAGATTGAAATCGTCTTCACTTATTTCAGGATGCTTCAGTTGTTCTTTGATGTAAGAGACTAATTCCCTTGCTTTTTCAAAATCAAAGCTATTTGCTTCAGACGATTGACTTATTGGTCCTGAAATCGAACCTGTATTATTAATATTTTGCCCACCATAATTATTAAATTCTACTTTCATTGGGGTGGGCTCTTGGCCCATTTTGATTTTTCCTTGTTTTATCATTTGACTTTTCCAATCATTTACTTTATTTCTAATATTGTGAGCTATTGATTCATAATAAGAAAGATCTATAACGAACTTACATTGGCAATCGCTTAAATTAGAATTCCAAAAGCCCGAATCGTAGTCACATCCTTTTAAGATAATTTTATCAATTTCTGCAATAGGTTCTCTGCAAAACGAGTCTTTTAATTCGCTTTTCCAACAACAAAGAGGTTTTTTAGGAATTTCGCTATATTCTCCTACAGGAAAAACTCTTATTCCTGGTGGATGTCCCATTTCCCAAGTTTCCCAACGCTCTTTGACATTTCGATATGTAGGCACAGGTTCAGCCATACCATATCCCTTAATCTCTTTTTCGCAAAAAGATGCAAAATTGTTCTCATCGATACAAATCGCAACGGTTCTAGCGGATTCAAGTAACTCATAACACGATACCTGCGATGCATTCACGCTTTTATACAAGAAATCTTTTATTAAATCATTCATTGCAAACCTCGTAATTTTCAAATCACTCATAAAGTAAACAGGAGTAACATCTATACAATGTTATTTTACCGAGCTTGAAAAGCAATAATTCGAGCGAAAAATGTTTTTTTTACACAACTTATGTGGAAGTTGCTAGTTGCAAAAAATCATGAATATGCTGATAAATATCGGATCCAATGATACTACAAGCGATATTTTGAGCACATAGTCCTAATGAATTAAACAAATCAACTACGCCCTTTGAATCCTGCTTTGCAATTTTATTCTCTATCACCTTTATTTGCGGACTTAAAAGAGCCCTGTCATCTTCGCCAATCTCTGTTTTTTTTAATTGTTCGCTAATATAATTAATGAGTTCTTTTGCTTTTTGAAAATCAAAACTGTCATGTGTTGTCGATAGGCTTATTGGTCCTGAAATAGAGCCAGTATTATTAATATTTTGCCCACCAAAATTTTTAATTTCTACTTTTATGTGAGTGGTTTCTTGATTCATTTTGATTTTTCCTTTTTTTATCATTTGATTTTTCCAATCATTTACTTTTGCTCTGATATTTTTTTTGATTTCCTCGAAATAATGCAATTCAATGATCTCTCTACATCTGTAATATTCTGAGGCTGCAAAAAATGGCTTTCGATAGCCAGAATCGTATCTTTTTCCTTGCTTTAAAAATTCATCAATTTTAGATATAGGGTCTCTATAAATGTAGGGTGTGGTTTCCTTAGTGCTTTGCAGTAATCCCAAAATATGTTCGTCAGATGTATAAGAAGAACCACTTTCTTTAATCAACTCAACATGACGATATTGAGGAACAGATTCGTCGTTTAGTTCATAACCACGTATTTCTTTTTCACAATAAGAGGCAAAATCATTTTCTTTAAAAAAAAATGCAAGCGCTCTTGCAGATTCTAACAAATCGTTGCAAGATGCATTCGAGTCTACACTTTTACATAAAAAGTCACTTACTGTATCGTTCATTATTAACTCCTTTGCAAATTTCTAGTTTCCCGCTCATGAGGCGGGGCAAGAGCAGGTCGCGCTGTTTGATAAGGTTTTGGTTTTGCAATTCAAGACTGTCTTTTTCTGCAAAAAGCAAATCAATTTGTTTGTCAAAAGCAATGAGCGTAGATTCATCAGGAACAATCATTTTCAGATGATACAGGATGTCCGTTGTCATGCTTGGAATACTTGCACCAGAGTTCAATCCTTCCAAATCAACTTTTGATAATGTAAAATAGGTGTATTTGGCACAATGTTTTATCTTCATCTTGGTGTAGAACATTGTATCTACAGTCCAGAAATCTCCTTTATAGTACATTACATTATTGAGAGATCCTTTGCGGGGAATCAACACAGATTCTTCAGAGCATAAAGCCTTGTTTCCATAACGCATAATTCCGCCTGAGCCAAAAATGGGAATTAAACCATCTTCTATATTCTTATGGTCTTTTCCGTATTTGACTTCAAAGACTGCTGATAATTTTTCTTCACTCCACCCCTTAGGGATTCCGTTTTCGAGGGGGGTGATTTCGTGGCCGGGGAAGCGGAAGCGAACGAACCATTCTTTGTAAAGGTTCTCCGCCATCTGTTCCAAAATCTTGATTCGCTTGTTGTTGTTTTCTATCAGGTTATCGTAAGCGGAGAGAATGGAAACAATTTCATCCTGAATTTCTCTTTTGGGGATAAGAAGCTTATAATTTTTTAGGATGTCAATTGTCAGGGCTGCTTGAGACGATCCGATACACCTATTAACAAGAGAATCCCTTCCAAATTTTGATGAAATCCAATAATACAAATACTTAGATGACAGTTCCTTGGAAAAATTTCTCATCCAAGTTAAATTACCATCTTTAAAATAGAATTGTTCGTCTTTTACAATATATGGGATACCAATTGTTCCAACGGAAGTTAACAACATATCTCCCTTTTGGGGAACGCCAAATTTTGTCTTTATGGTCTCATAAACTTCAGGTTCAATATAAAGAGGCTCTGATATATCTTGTCCATTATTTTTTTCAATAATTTCCTTTGACCTGTAAAAAGGAACACCCTTTTCAACATATTGGTCTGCAAAAATTCTCTTGCTAGATGTTATTGAACAATAATTACCTAGAGTTACATATTCCATAATCAAGTCTCTCTGGATCCTTCGACTTTTCCTATCACTTTACTTCTCGCAGTGACGATTTCGGGGCGTTGCGGGGTGTCCCCGCAGAAGGGGTAGCGTAAGACACTTGGAGATTCCCGCCTTCGCGGGAATGACAGCGAAGGACGCGGGAATGACAAGCAGCTGTAGCGAGGGGAAGGCTTTCCCCTTTGTTCCTAAAATAACGCATCCAAATTCTCGGCTATTTCCTTTTCCAATTTCTTCGCTTCGGCGCTTAGCTTCGTGAAGTCGTTGTTCAGCCCGAACATGGTCTGCTTGAATTCATCTTCGGTCATGCCGTCGTCTTCTATCACTACGCCTACGTAACGGCCGGCGTTCAGCGAATAATCCTGGTCCTTGATTCCGTCTTCGCCGTCAATTTTTGCGACCTTGCAAAGCCCGATTACATCCTGGTATTTGCCATCGGGGAACCGTTCGGTGAGCCAGTCGATTTGTGTCTGCCAGTAATCCTTGGTTTTGACTTCCTTGTCGTCGCTGTTTGTGGGGGCGTTCTTGAGGTTATCCCTGTATTCCTTGAGTAGGTCCTTGAACGATTGCGTGTCGCCTTCGTATAGTCGGCTGATGACGGCGAGGTTCTTTATCTGTTCATCGCTGAACTTGCGGTGTGCCCTGTCCACCTGCGTAAATACGTTGCGAGCGTCAATGAAGAGGATTTCGTCTTTCTTTTTGCTGTTCGCCTTTTGCTTGTCGAAGAACCAGAGCGTTGCCGGGAGCGTCACCGAGTTGAACATGTTCGAGGGTAGCGTCACCATCTGGCTGATGATTCCTTCTTCGACCATTTTCTTGCGGATTTCGTATTCGCTCTTGCCTGCATCGCTTGCGGAATTCGCCATGACGAGTGCTGCCTTGCCGTTTTCGTTCAGCGCAGTCGCAAAGTAGCCAATCCAAAGGTAGTTCGCGTTGGGCACGGTTTCCTTTTTGTCGGAGCCCTTCTTTGCGGACTTTGTCGCGTTGCGCGGCACGCCGTAAGTGCTGAAGCGTTCGTCTTTCTGGACTTTTTCGACAACGACTTCATCGACGTTGAACGGCGGATTTGCCATCACGTAATCGAATTGCCCTACCGCATTGTAGGGGTCGCTGTAGAAGGAGTTCGCCTCGGTGATTTCGCCACGCACGTTGTTCAACAGCAGGTTCATCTTCGCGAGCTTTACGGTGTCGGGTTCCTTTTCTACGCCGTAGCAGCGGAAATTCATCGCCGTGTCGTTTTCGGCGTTGGCGTTGTGGCGGTGCATGTAGCGGGCCGCCTGCACGAACATGCCGCCCGAACCGCAAGCGGGGTCCAGGAATTTCTTGTTGATGCCGTGGGGCTGCAATACGTTCACCATGTAGCGCACGACCGTTGCGGGCGTATAGAATGTTCCGCCGTCCTTGCCTTCGGCGAGTGCAAAGTTGCCCAGGAAGTATTCGTAGATTTCGCCGAACAGGTCGATGCTAATGTCTTCGGGAATGTCCTTGAACACGCGCACGATTTTCGAGAGCAATTCCGGTTCTTCTTCGGGAACGAGCTGCGCATAGACATCCTTGGGGAGGACGCCGTCCATCTTCTCGTTTTCTTCTTCGATGGCCTTCATCGCCTTCTTTACGAGGGTCGCCTTCTTGGCATCGTCCGGGGCATCGTTGATGGCGTCGAAGTAGGCACATTCCGGCAGGTAGAAACCGCACTTTTCGATGGAGATGTCTTTCAGAGTGCGGGCGCGGCGAGTGCCCTTGAGCTTTTCGAACTCGGCGTTGATTTCGCCTTTGTGCTGTTTGTACAAAATATCGGCATAGCGCAAAAAGATGAGGCCCAGAATCGGCTGCCCGTACTTGTTTGCGGCAAGGTGCGCACCTGCGCGGAGCATATCGGCAGAATGCCAAAGACGATCTTTCAAGTTCTTCAATTCAACGTCGGTCATAATCGTTCCTGTGTATCTTTGCGCAATATAGATTTTTGCGGGGGAATGGGGATGCGGATGGAAGGATTTTCAACGAAATACGGAAAATGTTCAGATATTCCGTATTTCATTGAAAAAACATTCAAAAAATGCATTCACGTTCTTATAAAGTTTAAATTCCTATTTCCAAATATGTACTCATAGTCTTTGCGACTCTCAGAATTTTTGCGTATTTTATAAGTGTTGAGATATTCCTACCGCGACGCCTGATATAACTTTTGACTATTTCCGCGCATACATCTAGTCCTATTTTATTGCGGTATTTTACCGCATCGCAGACGGAGCGTTCCAAGTCGGTGATATGTACCTTATGCCCATGTACTTCTGCTATTGTGGTTCCGAATTCCAGCAGATAATCCGACCAATAATAAAGCGTTATTGGAGGGAATTCGGGCAATACAAGTTTCCGTTTACGAGGATTTCAACCAAATACAGAAAATTTCAGAATCTCAAATAAATCCCCTTCAATCTATCCAAATCCCTATCCTTATCAAAATTTGTTCGCATTTCTTCTAAAGCCCAATCTCCGAAGATTCCTTCTGCGGGCAAAGTTTCGCCGTTCATCGCGTCAATAAACTTTGAAACATCTTTCTGGATTTCTTCA
>OCTW013403121.1_pt1 | contig 11846 bp, 11 predicted proteins | sample 1539671 | NCBI WGS metagenome assembly OCTW01 (sample SAMN02144230, study PRJEB22623) | gut metagenome | biome: sheep rumen | host: Ovis aries | place: New Zealand | reverse complement strand
CAGCTTGCAGATGATGGAATTATTTCCATGATTTTGAAACGTATCCCTGGAGCACAAGGCGCTGCTGATTGGGCGAAGAAACATGGATTTGGAGAACCAAGCGCAAAGCGATCCCGTGGGGGAGCTACACCTGGCGGCTCTTGTGTAGGAGGTGCTGTGATGGGGAAAGGTTTGAATGATTGGGTGTAAAAAAAATAAAAAAGAAAGAAAAAATATTTGCACCTAATTGTTTAAAATGCTTGACTTTCAGGCATCTCCGATGGCACGCCACGATCAACAGTTGATGTGGCGCACGGGTTTGCATAAACAAACCATTCATCAGGAAGCGGGAAAACTCTTGCTTCAATAATATATTCAAAAGTTCCCTTTGTTCCTTTACACTTCATCATCGAAGGATTATCAATTTTCAATGTATCTTCTCCATTTTTATAGCTGTGATAGCATATTTTACGGAAAAAGATTCCATTGCAGGAATGCAGGAAGCTTGGGTAAAAAGTAAATTCGCGATCCTCTGTAATAATGAAATGACAGAGCTTTGCACGATCACTTCCTTCTTCCATTCCCTTCGCTTTCACACAGATCGAAGACTTTTCTTTCATCCAATCTTCGAATGAAAGATGAGCCAAGTTCTGGAGATCCCATTGCACACAGTCGTTGAGATATAACATCTTTGTTAAATCATCCAACGACATTTTGCAAGAAGCATCACGGAATTTGATGTGTGGCCCAGCAACCATTTGCTTGAACGACACAGTAGCAAAAGCACCTTTGGAAGAGAGAACAGCAGTTGGCTGAACCCAAACATCTCCAAGAGTAAGGGTATCAGTCAAATGCAGGAAATCCTGGGAGTCCATCACCTTCCAAACTTCCGCCAGTTCACGAACCTTATGACCTCTAGGGTGCCTCATCCCCTGATCTGCTTCCCCCGTCGTCTGAGGAATAGGGGAAGAAATCGGCCGGCGGGTAGCAATACGGCGGTTTCTTTCCTCCTCTGTAACAGTGTCCGCACTCTCGGCTCTCTGGAGGGTAGTTGGAAGAGCCTTCTGCTGGGTTCTTGGTTGCTTCATTACTGGTTTGGATAGAGACATCTTGTCCGTTGATGTAGATGTGGAAGATCACAGTAGTAGTCACTGGTTTTTGTTCACGAGTATTCATAAAAATAAGTTTAACGAAAACAAAAAAAGAAAGGAAGAAAAAATTAACCAAACAAACATTAATTACAATGTTTAAAAGATAATTTCATAGGTTATTGTCTTTTTTGTGCATCTTTTCTGACGCGTTTTTATTAAAACAATGATAAAAAAATTTAAAATGTTATATTAGTTTTCTTTTATTAGTAAAAAAATGATAATATTTTTTAAAAATAATTAACAACTTTTTTCCAATAACTTTTTCATGGTGAAAATGATATTTTGATTTAAAGATAAGGAAAAAAACAATTTTTTTATTTATTTTTTTTATTTTGATGTTTTTTATTTTATTTTGTTTTTAATTTTTAGAAAATAAAATGTCTTCGGTTAGATTAGCTCTCGTGATCGGAGAAGGTGATAAAGATGGAGAATTAGAGGTGATCGATGTGGCTAAGATCCAACCTCTATCACCTAACATTTTTTTGGTGGAAACAAAACCTTTTTTTAAAGCAGATCTTTTGAAAAATGGAGCTGGAAATGGAGAGCTTTTCACACCAGAACAAATCCGTATTCTTCTTTCTTCTCTTATTCCTCATCAACATTAATATATTTTAAATAAAAATATTTTTTAATGTTTAATTGATTGATTGATTGTTTGTTGGTTTTTTTTTTTAAAAAAAAATAATGAGCGATTCTTATACTCTGGCAGCACTTAGAGGTCTTGGAATGGATGGAGATGATTCTTATACATCAGCCGCACTTCGCGGTTTTGGTGATGAATCATATACATCTGCCGCCCTTCGTGGTTGTGGTTGTGACTGTGATGAACGTTCTTATACAGGAGCAGCTCTTCGTGGTATGGGCAAATTTAAGAAAGGTTCACCTGAAGCAAAAGCTTTCATGGCACGACTTAGAGCTATGAGAGGTACAAAATCAAAAGGTGGAAAGAAACTTAAGGGTGGCATTGCGTTTAGTACAATCGCACCATTTCTTGGCTTAATTCCAGCGGCGATTAAGGGTGCCCATGCAATTTACAAATGGATTAAAGGCTCAGGTATGCTCAAGAGCAAAAAAGGTGGGCGCGCTCTTATTTTAGATCCTGTGAAACGAGATGAATATATTGATATTGTAAACGATCATTTTTCAGGGCGTCAACGAGCTGCATACTGGCCTTATAAGTTAGATAAAGCTCGTATTCATGCAGATAAACGCAAGAAAAGACTTGGTTCGGCAGTAGTTAATTATCTTGAAGACAAAGGTCTTCTTGATGAAGCTATTTTTGATACTGCTGCGATGAAGAAATATAAAAAGCTAGCTTATGATGCTCTTGATCGCCCCGCTCGAGAAGCTGCAGCAGCAGCAGCAGCAGCAGCAGCAGCAGCAGCAGCAGCAGCACCCACAACACCCAAAAGGCGTCGTAGAAAGAATCCTCAGCCCCCAGCAAAAAAATACTCGCTACGTAGCCTTGGATTAAATCCTGACGACATCCCAGAATGATCTAAGACTTCCTAATGTTATTACAAAAATGAGATTTTTTTTTTGAAAAATATCGTATGAAGGAATGACGACAATACCTTTTACAAGAAAAAATAATCTTCTTTCTTTGTTGCGTGGGTATGATTTGCCTGTAAAGCGCAACTATCTAAATGCTGCTTTGTTAGGCTATGGAAAACACCGTAAAACAGATGAAGATAAAGAGAAAAGATACCAAAAATTTCGAACTATTGCTTTTAATTCATTAGAACAGTATTTCAATGTCTTAAAGAGTCTAATATCTGATGATGATTTTTGGCATTCATTGGGTTTTTATCAAGTACTTTGTGCATTTACACGATTTTTTGTTGCAAGTTGGAGCAAAACATCGTCAGATTTTGTTATTAATCTTGACGCTTTTTTAAGAGAAATTTCGCAAAGTATACGATATGCTAAACTTATAGAGATCATGGATGATCTTGCAGATGAACAGAAGGCCAGAAAAAAAATTCCGGAAGAGTATGAAAAGATAAAAGAAAAAAGTAAAAACAATATTCGAAAATTAACATATCGTCTTCCGTTTCAAGAACAAGATCAAGATGCACCTGACAAAGAAGGAGTTAAAAATCTAATTCTTGATTGTATTGTTTATAGTACCGAAACACCAGAAGACTTTGCATTGAATTGGGAAAAATATAAAGACAAAGTTACAATGAAAACTGACAAGGATGTTGAGAGATTATTCAGTGAAAATTTGCAAGATACCGCAGCTGATGATTATGATGATGAAAGTGAGGGAGAGTATGATACTGATGATGAAGACTTTGTTGTGCCAGATGATTTTATTGAGTATGAAGAACCTGCTGCGAAAAGAAGAAGGGATGACGATGATGAAGAAGTAAATGGTAGTGGGTTTTATGATTGGTGGTGGTAAAGAAGGGAGGAGGGTTTATTTCTTCAGAACAGAAGGAGACTTAGGTTCATCTTTGTCTTGAGAAGTTGCGCTAGTAGACCAAACAATGATCTTTTTACGAAGAACTCTTGGTGCTGGCGGCACTTCTGGTTTTGCCCTTTTCCTTTTTGGTGTTGAAAATGTTTCAACATCACGTTCAGAGATATCAGGAACCTCAATAAGTTCATCATCTTCATCGTCATCATCATCGTCATCGTCATCACCAAGATTTTCCACTTCAACTAGTGGATGAGCTCTTTTTTGCCTTGCAACAACAAATTCTTCTTCTTCATCTTCACCCAAATCTTGTGAACTCTCTTTTAGAGGTGAAGGTGGTGGCGCTACTGGATGCATTGCGGGTTTGTTTTTCGGTGGTTCTTCTTCGATAATAGCACCATCAGGACCAATTGCTTTGAAGTTTGGCATGGAGTATATTGCAAAAGTAGTACTTGCACGATCAATTTGTTCCCAAAGATCAGGAGCTTTTTCACGGAAACATGGCTCAATAACAGACCCAAGAAGAGTTGTTATTGCATCAATTTCATTTTTTGTTGGCCCATTGGTTGTCCACCGCTTTGGATGACAGATATGGCACAGCATTCCAATGTTGAAATCAACCTCTGCATCTCTTTTATCAGGATGAAGATGCAACCATTCATAGCAGTAGGTATAGATTTGCCTAACAAAGACAAAAGCAAAAGTATCACTTGGAAGTTCACTCATTATTCTTTTTTCTTACAAAAAAACAAAAAAAAATAAAAGTAAAAATAAAAAATCACTAAAAAATATTTATAAAAGTTTTTAAATTATGTTTTTATAGAAGAAATGGAAGCAAGAGAAAAAATTGTTAAATATTTTAAAGATCTGTTATTATGTTTAATAAATTTTCTTTTAAAAGAAAAAAGTGTAAAAAAAAATGATGAGTCATCACATTTCCATATTGAAAAGTTTTGGAATTGCATGTTTATTTTCCTGTAACGTTTTCCACTTCCATTCCAGTATCTCAAGTCCCACTTTGCGTTCACGATTCTCCATACGTTTCATTGCTTCTTCTGGCTCAACATCAAACACTTTTGCCATCATTATGCTTGCACCTAATTGTTTATATGCAATCCATTCTTCCACATCGACATTGGTACTATCAATAATGATTACCGGCCATGTCCCATTTTTCTTAAATATTTCCGCACGTTTGTCAATAATATTTTTTGCACGTTTTCTTGCTTCCCCATGAATCATTGGATTCTGGCTTGGATCCACACATTGTTCATTACCAGTCAGTTCCAATCTTATTGCATCCGTTGAAATAACATAGGTACCATTAGGATATTTCTTAAGGTATTCATTTACCCAAGTAGTTTTCCCGCACCCTGGAATACCTATTGTTAAAATTAATACAGAAAAATCCATTCTTTTTTTTGAAAATCAAAGCTTCAATCGTTTATAATTTTTCCACCAAATTTATTTTTGTTTTGAAAGATTGAATCTTTTTTTATACTTTAAACAGAAAATGCAAGTAGAAATTGACTTTAATTTCGTTGCTGCACGTGAAATCGATGAGCTTGATAATAATTCACAAAATATAATTCGACAATGTGTCGTGGAAATGATGAGAGATTATGGCTATGGAGATATAGTAAATGATGAAGAGTTTTTCCTCGCAAATGCATTCATCCGTCCTTTTGTTATTGGTTTTGTTGGTGATGGTCAACATGAAATGCTTATTGGTTATGTTGTTCCTTTAACAAACGATACAGGGCATGGAAATCTTAAAACATTGTTAACACAAGGTGTTTCAAACCTTTATATCAACATGAATAATCAAGCCCCTAATATTCGTGTTTTTGTAAGAACAACTTATTTAAACGATTGAATGGAGTTAAGTTTCCTCACCGATTTCTATATCATACTGATCGGCATCCTCTTTTGCCTGTTCATGGACAGGCTCAGGCTCATTACAAGGTATACGAGCTATATACTTATGTTCGTACTCCTCCGGTGGCTGTTGAAGAATCTTCAATAGTCTGTTCTGGCTCACAGGATCACCACAAATAATCAAAACTGAACACCCTGTTTTTCCTTTTTCTTTTCCTTCTTCTTTTACTATCATAAAGCCATTGAATTCAATGTTGTGATACTCCTCATTTTGTGCAAGTGTTGCTGCTAGCCATGCCAACAGTCTTGATGCACACATCATAGCTTCATATTCATCCAACCAAACAATTTCAATCATTTTCTTTTTATCAACGAAATTTACAAACACTCAATCACTCAAGATAAAAAAATTTAAATTAATTTTCTTCTTCTGATGTGATGGGGAAACCAAAAGCATGGGTGTGTATTCCATCACGACATATAAAACGTTTTCCATCATTTACACTAAGTGATTGACGGAAAACATCAAGTGATGCAACTTTAAATGTCTTTCTAACAAACTGTACGTTTCTTGTATTTATAGCTGTTAACGATTCTAATGCTCGTTTATATGTATCCCAATCTAATTGCAATTCTTGTGCATCATGCGTTGTTCCCTTTGCACGTTTACCAATATGTCCATGAATTGTCTTATAAGCATAGACTTTAGATCTTAAAGCAATAACTTCTTGTATCGTATCATCTTCTCCAGTTTCAGATTTAACTTGCCCGCCAATTCCACCAATAAGATCAGGATCTATACTCTTTATATAGGCAAACAAATCTTCAGGCTTATTAACTGGGAAATCATCAGGATGGCGAACCTGTACTATAAAGGAATCAGTATCGGTATATACCATCTGACAACCTCTTGGAAATATTCTACAAAGTTTGTCATAAAGAAGAGTATACATATGCAGTTTCGCAAATTCACAAACACAAGCTCCAATATACGTTGGTTTATCTAAAACAATATTTTCTCCATCCATACGAACAATCCATGCAAAATCATCAATTGGAGTCACAGCAGCTATATTTCCTTCTTCCAACAATCCTTGGAGCTTAACTGGATCTCTCACAATTTCAAATGTATTACGTTTGAATGGTGATTCAAATGTTTTCCCATAAATAGAGTTTCCAAGTAATTTATATAATGTTTTACCAAGTTCATCTTTCCTTGTATTGCGAATAGCAATATTTTTCCTGATATACCCAGCTAAATAATCACCTTCATCAAATCCTACTCCGAAATGGACTTTACGAATTATTACTCCGTGTTCAATATAAAATTTCAAAAGACGCCAATGAACATTATATTTCTCTTTATTATATAATGTACACACAAGTCCAGTAAATTCAGTCATTTTATCATCTTTATTCGCTTCTGACCAACGTTTCAAAAACGGGGTTAATTCTGTTTTATTCTCATCAGTATAATATTCTTTAAAAATTCGTCTATGTTCAGGTGCAAAAGGATACATGTCTGTTACACGTTTAACAGAGTCTGGGATTTCCATGTCCACACAGAAACACATTCCAACATTTTGTGCTTCAAATTCTGTGAAAAGTTCCAATAATTTTGAATGGCATTCTTCTTTTCCTTCCCATCCTAAATTAACAAATCTAAATTGTCCACATGGGAATTTATATGCCTGCATTACAAAAGGATATAAACCATTTACATCCAAGTAAATTATACTATGATCTTTATCTGCAACAGCATGACGCAAAGCTGCAGATGTAATACCACCGCGAATCATACCTTTAAAGAACTCAGCATAAAAAGTATCTTCATACAAAGGTATAGACATTGTTGGATCATGTCTTAAAAATGCTGCCCAAGAAGCACTTGGCATTCCAAGATATTTCGTAAGATGAATATGATGACTTTCCCATAAAATATCCATACTCCGATTAAAAACATCAGCAAGTTGCATTACATCACAACAAAGATAAAGATCATGATAATCTCTTGCATCTCGACAATTAAATACTTCAATTACATGTTTTGTATCCGAATACCCTTTTGCAAGATCATCAACTGTTACGTGTTCACTAAAGAATTGTCGATTTTCTTCCTTTGGTTCAAATATTGCAAGAAATTCTTCCATTGGTGTATTGAGTTTACTCGAATCGGTAAAGAATTTGTATGGGAAAATATTCTTTCTTAGAATATGATCAATCATTTCATCAGAAACACCAGGATAACGCTCATGGAAAACTTCAAAGAAATTACTGAAATTCTCTTGGTTTGTTTCAATATCATCTTTCCTTATACTACTTACAATTCGATCAAGACTTAAAGTCAAAAACAAGAAAGTATCCCCAATACGTATTGTACGCGTAGTATCATCTTGTTTAGCATGGAAAACAAGTTTCTGAAGACGGTTCATTGATTTCATAATTACTTGGATACCCCATTTAACATATTCAGGATTCTTTAGAATATGACGTAGAACAAAATTTGCATCATACCCCATAGCGTTATGGAAATATACATAAACTTGATCTTTTTCATTTGAACTAAAAGCTTTTTCCAATATGAAATCGATAAATTCTTGCATGTCATATCCACAATGATATTCTTTATCCTCACAATCAAATATTCCATAACTCATAAAAGAATGTTCGCCAGTTTCAGGATCAATAGAACTTTCAAAGTCTGCATACATTATACGTCGTTTCAAAACATGTTTGTCTTCTTCTTCCATATTAATCTCTTCTCCTTTCAATGTTGGATGCTCATTTTTATCATAGGACACTAATTGTACGTGACGATACCCAGTTTGATTCGACATAAAACAATGTTCTTTATGATATTCAGCAGGAAATTCTTCAGCAAAACATAAACGGCATTTAGTACATACACCTGCAATCGGTGTGTTTTGTGGATCATCAACCTTTGTTGAAAAATGATAGCCTCCTTCTATTGGTGCTTTATCACCACGGTTAGTTTGAAAAGGACAATTATGTTCGGAAAGAAGACGTCTATGATAAAAACATTGTCCACATTTTGAACATGAAAAGAATTGTTTTCCACCAGCACCTTTCATAAGCAATTCCTTATTCATAATTAAACAATAATGTGAACACCGCGTATCCTTTGGTGTTACACAAAGAAGTTCAATGATCTTTTCACGATTTTTACTCATATATAACGGGTATATATGGGAATTTACATTAAAATCAATACCATAAACATCAATTCCACAAACTGTTTTAGGTATTAATTGTGTTTCAATTTCAGCAAATTCTTTTCGGAAATCAGCAACACTTATCATTGTACCAGCTTTTTTATCAATGTCTTCAACAAACTGAACAATAGGATCAACTGGCCCACTAGAATAAACAGGAGGCATTAAAAGTTTTGTTAGTCTTTGAATACAACTCGTAGTTTCATCATATTCAGATAATAAATACATGCCTTTTGCATATATTTCACTCGGTTCAACCATCATTACGCCTTTGCCAAAAGCCCTTGCATTACTTCCTCCTTTTATTTTTATAATTAATCCCATTATCAAACAATACAGCAAACATTTATTATCATCCTTGTTTCTCACTGACATTACTGTTGATCCTACAGTTTGTGTCAATAAATCTTCAACTTCTTGAGTCCATCCATGTCCACGATTGACTGATCTTGTAGGAGTTAATATAAGACGCAGACGTATATCAGGATTACCATATGATTTATTAAGAATAATCCTTGTACCGCTTTCATCACTGCCGTTCCATGTAGCATCACCTTCAGGTAATAGTGATGCAAATTTTCGTATCAGAGTCAAATAAATTTGTTCCAGATCATCTTCTTTTATAAACCCATTTATCACAGAAATAGGTGTTTCACTTTCATTGTTATAAATCGGATAAGATGTTCTTCCAGTCACATCTTCACCAATGTTATAGGAAACAATAAAAGAGGGTTTACCATCTGGAAATTGCGTCAAACGTCTTAGAATATAGAACATGATATAAATTGGAAGATCAAAAACATCTTTGGATGGTATAATTAGAGTGGACCCGTTAACACCAACAAGATGTGGAAAAAGCCAATCTGCTCTTCTTGTATCCTTTTGTTTGGCATGAAGTTTATGATATTCATTTACAAGAAATGATAAACTTGAACGATCTCCACGCCAAAATTTGTCATAAGTTTGCGGGGAACTTTCTAACTCAATAAACCAATCACGGATTTTGGTAAGATCCAAACGATCACCATCATAAAATTGTGGATGAGCTGCAAGAAAATCAAAAACTTCACGCGGAATAATATAAAAATTACTCCCTTCAAATGTTCTCACTGGTTGTGCTGAAGCAACTGCAGAACCGGGTTCTTGAACTTCGGTAAAAACAATCCTTGGACGTTTATGCCTACCGGACCTACTAATACTTCGTCTTCTCATTTTTTTAAACAAGAAAAAAAATCAAGAATAAAAAAAATCACTAACAACTAAAAAATTAATAAAACTAAAGAAAAAAAAATAATCTTTTCTAAATTAATTTTCATAGTGAAAATTGTGATTTTTAAAAATAAAGTCGGGAAATTTCAATGACGTCATAAATATCTAAACCCATTTAAACCCTTTTTGTCGAGTAACAACGTAGTGTGGGGTAGAAACTAATTCCTTTGTTACTGGGTTGTATTGATAGTTCCACCATTCCCCCAGACGGTCCACATTCTGGATAAAAGGTAGGTGGGGAACGGATTTATTTCGTAAATATATTTCAAGCGCGGCACGCTTTCGACCTGGAGGAAGAAATACTCTGCGACGTGGTTGCTCCGCCAAATACTCCTTCACTTCTTGTTTAATCTTTTCAAGATCTAATTTAAAACTCGGAATTGTTTCAAACGCCCCATCAAAACGTGATCTTTTCAAAACAGGGGGACGTACTTTAATTACATCATTATCATCATCACCACGCGGGTCAATGTGTCTTTTTTTTATTTTTGCTTTAATCTTCTCTTTACGCTCCTCCTCTTTACGCTCCTCCTCTTTACGCTCCTCTTCAAGCTCACTCATTCTCTTCTCTCGTTGTTTCTCTACTATTTTTGGTCTAGCTAAAAATAAACCTTGTATATTTTCAGCTGCTTTTTGTACAGCTTCATACTCCTTTTGTTGTTTCTTTGTCTCTAACAAACCTTGTAATTGTTGAGCTGAAGCATTTTCGTCTTTAAACTCGTGTTGTGTTTTATTACCAAGTAGTAACCCTTGTAATGCTTTGGTTGCCTCTTGTTGTCTTTCTTGTTCTTTCTGTACTTCTTGCGCTTTTAAAAGGGATTGTACACTTTTCGTTGCATCCATACGTTCTTTATACCCTTTCTGTTGAAATTTTGAAGTAATAAGACCTTGCATTTGTTGCGATGCTGCTTCACGTTGCAAACGTCGTTCTTCTTCTTCTTTATTCCATGCTTGAAGATCAGAAGAAACATCAACATCAGTAGGAAAATATTTCTCTTTTATCGCCTGTAATTTTCTAATACCCCATTTTGGTAATCCACCAGTTCTTCTTACAAATGTTGATATTTCATCAACTGTTTGTCTAATTTCTTTATCTTTTTCATCCTGGTAGTTTGCGTTTTCTTCATCTTCATCTTCTGCTGCTATTACTTTTAATTCTCTAGCAGTTTCATTACCTGTATTAATTTTTCTTTCCAAGGCATGTGTAATTTCCGTAGGTAATGTTACGAGATTATACAATGTTTCAAGAGGGTTATCAGTTGCATTAGCAATTCTGTTTCCTATGCTGTATTTTGCCGCAGCTTTCTGTTCATCCGTTTTTGCCTTATTCTTTGCTTTTTCTGCTTCTTCTTCATCAAACATGCGAATGAATGGTGTAACATAATGTTGTTCAAAAGGATCGATATTTGCTCTTTTCACATAAGGTCTTGGTAAATTAGGTAAAGCTGGTTTTAAACCAATTTCGCTTATGCTATTCAAACGTTTTGGCGGTGCGGCAATATAACCGCGTGGAATAATTTTTTGTTGTAAAAAACTCATTCAATCAATAAAAACCCTGCAATATTTTAAAATTGAAAATAATATTTTTTTGTGTGACTGAATGACGTCTTTATGGAGTTCAACAAAATCAGCCGTAAATAACGGATACGGTATGAGTGGATTTGCACGTATCGGGTTGCCAAACCCTTTTTATAAACCGAGGCCATGGGGCATACCCGGTATTCATCCGGAACTTCTTGAAGAACCGCCTTATGCTCAAAATGAAGAAAAACATAGGATGGTAACAAGAGGTGGTAGTAGTTTGGTTAAAGGAAGTCGTGAAGCCAAAGCAAGAATGGCTTATCTCCGCTCACTACGTGGACATGGTTGTAGAAAAACAACGAAAAGAAGTATGAGAGGTGGCGCTGATTGGAG
>OCTW011618661.1_pt1 | contig 11846 bp, 16 predicted proteins | sample 1539671 | NCBI WGS metagenome assembly OCTW01 (sample SAMN02144230, study PRJEB22623) | gut metagenome | biome: sheep rumen | host: Ovis aries | place: New Zealand | reverse complement strand
ACGAAGTTTTTCTATGCTCATTTTACCACAGAATCGAGGTTAATATGACTATAATCAGAAAAGAATTCCCGGTAAAGGGAAGAAAAAGGCCGGTCGTCAAATACCGGTATGCGGTAACGTATAAGGATCCTTTTGGAGAATCCCATCGTAAATATTCAAAATGGTTCCCTTCGCAAAAGGAAGCGGAAGCAGCGCAGGCGGAGTTTAAGGCAAGTCCGACTTTGGCATCGAAAACTAAGTTCATAGATGTTGCGCTGCAGTGCATGGAGCAGAAGAAAAAAAGAATATCAGAAAAGACATATATTGAACAAATGCGGTTTATCAATTTGTGGTTCAAACCACTGCACCAGAGGAATATAGACAGAATAAGTCCGAAGCAGATCCAAGCTATATTTGAGCCCATTCAATATCTGTCAACAAGCCGGTTAAATAAGGTGTACGGGACTTTGAAGAGTATCTTTGAATACGCTGTTATATATTATGATCTGCCGGCCAATCCGATGCAGAAGATACCCAGATTCAAAAGGCCTGATGATAACCTTAGAAAGGAAACATCCATATGGACGGAAGAGGAACTAAAAGCCTTCCTTGGTGCCGTTCCGGATAATAAGTGGCAGTACCGCACATTATACCACTTCCTGTTTTACACCGGAATGCGGAAAAATGAAGCATTGAGTCTCACCTGGAACGACTACGACGGGAAGAAAGTAAAAGTGTACCGTCAATTCCAGAACGGAAAATGGAAGCCGTTAAAAACTAAGAATTCCATAAGAAACATAGTTCTTGATCCAGTAACTATTGAAAAGATAAACGAACTTCATAGCTGGGCTGAATCTCAGACTAATTACAGCCCGAACTGGTTCATCTTTGGCGACTTCAAACAAATGGGAACATCGGAAATAGGACGTGTGAAAGATAAGGCTATAAAGAAAGCCGGGGTACCATACATCCGGATCCACGACCTGCGCCACAGCCATGCGAGCTATCTGATCAATAAAGGAGTGAACATGGTGATAGTATCCAGAAGACTCGGCCATAGCTCTATTCAGATGACGATCGACCGCTATACGCACCTGTTACCGGATGCGCAGGATGAGGTAATAAAGGCAATCATGGAATAAAAATTGTTGCATAATCGTTGCACAATAACAAAAAAACCCTTTATACAAAGGGTTATGAGCTTATGGTAGCGCGTACGGGATTCGGCAAAGTGATTTCTTGCAGTTAAAAACAACGATAAATAAAGCATTTTAGAGCCACCTAGTTACACTAAATGACACGCAGTTTCATGAAATTGTTGCATAATTTGTTGCATAATTTTCTTAACTTTTCTATCAAGATATATTGACATTATATGTATATACTGATATAATAAGAGTGTAAAGAGATAGGGGTTACCCGAGGAGGACAAGAAAATGACAAACATGAACAGTGGTTACGCAGGATACAGAATGAGCAATAGAGCCGTTGAGGCATACGATTCCGGAGCTCGTCCGATCAGCAAATGGACAAAGACAGACATGATGGATGAGATCGAATCCATCATCAATGAACTTAATGTGGATTGGACGATGAAAGATATGAAGGCGCTGAAAGTAAAAGCGATGCGTGAGCTGGTATTATCTTACGACAGCTGGCACCACACTTCGAGTTACTGCAATAACACAGACTTCTACCGCATTGATCCGGAACGCATCGAAGGCATCACATTGGCAGACATCGAAGAAGCGAAAGCTAAACAAAGTGTTAAAAAAGAAGAACCAGAAAAGCGCGTAAGACGCGTAAGAGCAGAGTTCCTGGTATGGTCCGGAACAAGAAAGCACCCAAAAGCTGAGCGCAGAGAAGCTGAAGGAGTTATCCGAGGCAATTGGTTCTATCTGGCAAATGGATCTAAAAAGTCAATCAACGCAAAAGGTTTTGAGATTCTGGAGGTGTTATAATGGCGACAACTGAGGCGCAGAAAAGAGCGTCGATCAAGTATGACAAAGCGAATACTGTTCAGAAGCTATTGAAGCTGAATAAAAGAACAGATTCAGATATCCTTGACTGGATTTCTGGGAAAAACTTCCAAGGATACGTCAAGGCGCTGATCAGAGACGACATGAAAAAAGCCGGAGACTAAAAGCTCCGGTTTTTATTTGCAAAATAAGAATAGACTTCAAGGACTTCCTCTGCCGGCATGTCAGATGCAATTTGTCTGATGCGTCTGGCCAGAGCGTGCTTATCGCAGTTAACAACAATTTCTCTGCCTGTCAGAATCTTTGTAATGTACCATGCAAAAGCGTTGGCATCCACTTCCAGAGATTGATTCTCGTAGTGTTCATGCGTAGAATCCTTGTAATTCTTGAATCCTTTTCTCCATTCTCTGATTGTCGATTTCGACTCCAGATCAGTCAGAAATTGAGACACCACTTGAAACTGGTATATATGCCTCATCTCATGCGTGATAGCCACATACTCCAATCCGTCTTTATAAACAGAAAGGTTTACCAGGATTGTGTTCTCCGCAGGAAAGGACCGCATCCCGGCAGTCTTCGGCATTGTAAGAATATCTGTCTGCTCATACAGAATCTTTGGTTTATCTATAGTCAATAAATCGCACAAGAAGTCAATGTATGTGTCAAAGTCTAGCATGGTTTGATTGTAGCATAATTAACACTGATTTTAATATGAATTGAAAGCCGAAATTATATTAAATAAATCAGTTTATTTATTGCAATAAAAAAAGGGACGGGCAAATAGCCCGTCTTTTCATTTAACCAATCGTAACCGTAGTTCCGTATTCATTTTCAACCTCAGCATACGGAATCGCATTTACAGTTACTGCGCTCAATCCGTCATAACCAGCATCAGCACTCACCGTCTGCGTGCTTGCGGTCGGTGTCACCGTCTTTGCCTGAAGATTGACACCCTCACCAGCATACGAGCCAACAACCCCGAGCAATGAAACACCGCTCTTGATGTTACCAGCGATCAACTTAGATTTTTCAGTAGCGGAAATTCCGACCGAACCTCTTCCATCATGGTATCCCTGAGGGACAGTATATGTACCATCTTTGGTTGCAATCGTACCACTCACCGCACCACGATTAGGCATTGATCCTGTCGCCTGCTCTCCGTCAACTCCGTGAAAAGTGATTCCTGCCAGCACTTTGTCTTGTGAAATCGTATCTTCCGTCAAATCGATTAATGTGTTTCCGTTGTAAATTATTTTGTTATAAGCCATTTTGATAACTCCTTTTCTATTCTGTTCAGTCTATATCTTCATAGGCACTTGATAGTTACTGATTTAATGTTCCCTTTATATCTCTATGGTAAATGCACCGTCAGACATTCCATTGTACGTAAATATCCACACGCTCATTTTCCCGTTTTCTCTGTCTAACATGACAAGGCTTTCTGTATAAAACTTGTTAAAAGCGAATGCTGTTAACCCATCTTCTCTGATGTGCAACTGCTCATGTGCATGACCATTCAAGGCAACAATCAAATCCGTAGTACAGTTGGCAAAGTTATAAGAATGTCTTACACCTTGAGCATCTGTGTATGTTCCGCTCCGTTTATTCTTCCTGTCTTTTAGAACTGTCCAAAGTCCTTCAATACAAGTTGGAGCATCTGCCCACGATTGCTGTGTGCCGTCATCATGGATATATGTGTCTGTGAATAAAGCGTGCTGAAGGACAATGATATCGTATCCGTCATTCGCTCCCAATTCATCTAAGAACCATGTCGTTACTTCAGTTGTTGTATATGGATTAGGTATTGTGTCGGTAGTATCTGCTCCTATCCTTGTATACCAATCAAGACAAATAAATTTTACGTTGTGGTAATCGTCATATACAACAAAATTAGCCGTGTCGCTAGTTGATATAAGTTGCTTCCGATACTTAACAGAATCTGTGAAATACGACCTTATTGCTTGCTGTGTAGGAACGACATCAGTACCCTGTTTTACATCGTGGTTTCCAACAACGCCAATAAAGTTATCAACAGGAGTTGTTCTTGTAACATATCTCTCTAAAACAGAAGGAGTATATGTGTCCACACAAATATCGCCAAGAGCAATATTGACTGCCAATATGTCATTGACATTGTGAAACCATCTATTTGCGTCAATTCCTGTGCCACCATGTGTATCTGTGTTCACAAACAATGGTATCGTACTCAATGGGCTTGCAAGGAACGCAGTCTTAAAATTTGCATATTGCTGATTTCCTTTTTCAACCCATGCCGTACTATTGACACTAAAATCCAACTGTGATTGTGGGGGTGCGATTGGATGTGATGAATCAGGAAAGACTGTTGCACCGTTTACGTTATATGCCGATAGTAAGGCACTCCCACTTTTATCATATACTGAAATAACAGGGTTCCCTGTTATGTCGAAAATCATATCATCACTCCTCTGCCGTTTCATGAGGTGTAGCGTCAAACTTTGCCATATTTGCACGGCTTCCTGATACAATGAAATAGTGTGCATTAGAAGGGACAATGATTTGGGTTGTGCTTGTAGTGATAATGAATTTGCCTATAAATCCTTTGCTTGCATCATACCAACCATTGTATTCGCCAAGAGAGATAGGCGAAACGGATATTGCCGCCGCACCATGACAAGGAAGGTAATCAGTCCTATCCCACCCATTATATGAGGTTATAACCCCATTGGTATTGTTAACATACTCATCCTGAATCAGATTAATAGTATATGGTACTCCATCTGTCCATTCTTCAGACGGGTCAGTCGCATTGGTTACCGTTACATCGAACGTAGTAGTTTTTCCATCATATGAAACTGTGATAGTGCTTGTGCCCTCTGCCAATGTGCCACTCAATGTATATGTTGTGATTGTTTCTGTAGTTTCATTGTCATATGTTGCTGTAACAACTAAATCTGGTTTTAAGCTGTCTAAACTATCAGTGTCATAAACTGTTCCGCTCTGTGTATATAATGCGCTGATTGATACTAATTCAGCAGGCGGATAAAGTGCATCATGCAACGCATCATAATATGTCTGACCTTGGTCATTGTCCCATGCCACATGCTGGAAACAGTTCAGCAATGCCTGTTTTATGCTTTCATTAAGTCCTCCACTGCCCTCATACGTTCCTGTAATCACTTCACCGCTTTTGTCATGCGCCGTAATTCCTTTTAGCAATGTGTCCGCAGAAACAGTATCATTTGATGTATCAATTAATGTTTGTCCATTGTATACTACTTTGTTAACTGCCATATCAATCTCCTATCACAAATGTGACTCCACCAGCTTCATTCTGTAGTTCTTTAGTCGGAACAGAATAAATGGTCACATTGTCTTTCATGTATTTCGTTTTCGTTCCTAAAACTCGGCTCGTCGTAAAACTTGGGTCAGCCACAAACGAATTGACTTCATAATCACCATCGTAAACTTCCAGTGACGACTGGCCGCGAGGGACGGAGAGAATGCCCCTCACGGTCATGGCGCCGGAAAGTGTTCCACACAACGTCTTTGCTTCATTCAACATTTCAGATCACTTCCTCTGTAATGTTTAATGTCCTCTTCGCAAGGAACGTATCCACATCGCCGTCAAAGGTCGTCAATTCAATATCATACACGTAACCGCCAAAAGCCATATCTTTTGTATCCTCCGGCTCAATATGCAAGAGCATGGTGTCGGTAGGAATCTGTTTCACCAGTAGTGCCTCCGAATCGCCATATGTCTTCTTGACAGCCATGCGGATCGAGTCGCCCTCATGTGGCTCATAAGCTGTTCCATCGTTGTATGACAGAGTCAAGATGGCGCGCAGTGTATCACCACGCGTCATACTGATTGCCATAGTTTTTGGATTTATTTTAACCATAGTCAAACCCTCTTTATTTCAATCGCTTCTAATCTCAGCGATTTGCCTGTCGTTCCGATCATAGCCTTGCCATCACAGTCAACCCAGCTTGTCCATCCTTTATTCTGGACATGTGCCCTCATTTTACAAGGCTTTGAAGTCTTGATTTTTAAGGCTTCTAATCGTAGCGATTTTCCTGTCGTTCCAATGATGGTTGATTTACCAGGCTTCAAATATTTTTTCCAGCCGACATCCTGAATATGTGCATCTACCTGTTCGATGACGGTGCCGTCTTTCGTATACAGCTGTAAGGCCTCGACCCGCAGGCTCATTCCGGTCGTTCCGGCCATAGCGCCATCGAAGATCCAGTCCATCCAGCCGTATGACTGGACGTGTACACGATAATTGATTTTTCCGTTCGAAATTGTCTTTTTGAAACACTTTGGCCGGAAACATCCGATCATGTATGCTGATGAGAAAGCCTTCTTTGTAAACGATGAATCTTCAGGATCTTGATTCTCTCCAAGATAATAGCCATTGCCTAACCGGTCGTCAGTGCCGGTATAAATGGCGATATGCGACTTCGGGAATCTTCCTCCGTCCCAAATTACAATGTCGCCTTTTTTCAGCTCCTGTCCGTTCAGCGCAATGTCATCACACCATTTTAGGATTCCATTTGTTGCTTTTAAGTTGGCGATATCCTTTACATAATTGGATTGCGTGCAGTTCGGCAGAGTATAGCCGAGCTCATGCGCATACTGCGCCACAGCATCCCAGCACTGGTACCCGTACGATTTATCATAATCAACACCTTTGCCGATCCACTTCTTTTCAAAGGCATCGTATTTTGAATAATCGTAAACGGTCTTTTTGACGGCTTTCTGAATCGTTCCGGATGTCCTTGAAAGTTGAGCATTGACCTTCTTAGCGATGTCCGGCATGCGATCGTACAGATATTGACCAGGGCACGGCTTGTTTGCGAAGTCCCGATGCACTGTCATATTACAACCATTACGATGGTTGACCCGATCAGATGCATTGTTCGACCACACCAGCTTCTTGATTCCGTTCCGCTTACAGATATCAGCCACTAAAGGAATAAGAGCATTGTAGGCTTTATCTCTTACCGCATATGGCGGTTTAGAATCAGAAGCCACTTCAATTGTAATTGCTCTCATATCGTTGGTTTTATTCGAAGAGCACCAGCTGGCATTTTTTTCTTCGACATAAAGACCAATCGAACCATCATACCCGATTCCATAATTGCTGGAAGCTTCCGGAGTACCATACTTGAACCATTGGCCACATCCGGCAGCTGTCATCTGGCCGGCCATGCAGTGGATCGTGATTGTATCGATTTTGCTTCGGCCATTGTAATGGTTGGCGGTTAATATCTTAGTTTTAGCTAGACTTGAATTTGTGTATCCCATATTTATCACCCCGCTATCGTCATATTTTGTCAGGTTGTATTTTTGGATCACATTCATTAGATTTGTTACATAATTAATCGATGTCGCATAGCCGTCGGCTTTTATACGTTCCAGGTAAGTCTTCGGATCAGTGACTCCTTTGAGATTTGAATAATTCGAAATATTTATAAAGTCAAAATATCCAATCACTCCGGATTCCATGTTGGGAAACTTGCACCACTGCATCCGGCTTGTCACATAAAGACCGGTGGACAGTTGTTCACTGCCCACCTTGTTGTAAATTCCTGATGCTGTCGGGCATCTGCCCTTCCGGTATTTAAGGCCGAAATAGTTATGCGCATTTACTGCTAGTTCCGATGTTCCGGACGCACTTTCCAAGATTGCCTGCGCAATGATCGGAGAGTGCACCTTGATCCCATATTTGCCGGCATACTTCTTCACATATCCGGCAATGTCTTCAATGAAACTAGTCATCGGACTTTTCTTCTTTTTCTCTGCCGTTGGCCAGCTCTTCCAGAGCTTCGGCCGGCATGGATCTCGTGTCTGTGGTTACTGCCATTAGTTGGCCCTCCTTTTCAGATCTGCCACTTCTTCTTCAAGAATGTACACTCTTTCAATTACGGAATTGTGCTTGTCCATTTTCTTTTCCAATTCCTTGATCCGATATTCCAAAAGCGTACGATTGTTCTTATTCGCGCTGTATGTGGCTATAACCGACGGTATGGCCACACAAAGACCGCTTATGATCGCGGTCTGTACGACCGGATCCATTTACTGTTCCTCGACTTCCGGAAGGCCTGCAAGTGAAGTCAGCAGGCTGACAATGCCAGCAACTGCGCTGGCGCTGACTACAATTTTCCAGTCAACGTCTGCCAAAACATAGCTGGAGCCAATGACTCCGACTGCCGTTTGGCACACTGTTTTGATTGCACGAATGGCCGCTTTTTCCCACCATTCAGCTGATGTTAAATACTTCATATGCTTCACCTCTTTGCACACAGCACTCTAGCTGTGACTTTGATCCGAGCCGTCTGTCCATCGTTGTTACGAACATGCGTCTCGATTGTATTGTTCGAATTATAAATTGTGTGCGTAAATATGTAGCACACACTTGATGCACGACCGTTGTTCGACGCATTCGATGTGCTGAACGGGAAGCAACCGACGATTTTGTACCCTTCCGGGATTGACGGGCTCAGCATAACTGTCGCATTTCCGTTTGCGTTTATAGATATGTTATCCTTTTCGACCGTTACCACTTTAAGCGGATTGGCCACCCGGTCATATATGTTTGCAACGCTTGAACGCATGCAGGATTCATACGTTGCCGTCACTTCGCTGACAGAGCTGGCGTCAACCCTGAACGTGCACAGCTGGATCTCGTACACACCGTTCACAATGTTCACATCAGTATCCTGAGTCAGCGGACGCAGTTCCGTTCCGGTGTCATATACAACTTTCAACGGTTCATCCGCATTGGATAGATCCATCTGCAGAATCAACTGGCCATTTAATGTGTCGCCGCTTGAAAGCGGGACCGATACCGATGTTTCTTCGATTTCGAAAAAACGACCCTGGATCATCCCGAATCCATGTGTGATATTAATTACGTTTGTGTCCACGCTGTCACCCGAGATGTCACAACCATAAATGACACCATCGACTGTGAACAACATGTGCATCAATGCATCATATAAAGGAGCGATATTTACACCGCTCCAAGTTTTCAAATTCGCTCCCATTTTTTAACCTCTATTCAATATTTTCGTCAGGTCCAGACGGACCGTTCCAAACACCAATTTTATTGTCTTTTTTATTTCATACCCAGTCAGAATCGATGCTGTGATCATGCCGTCATGAATAACATTGACCAGCTGGCCAAGCTCCAATGTCCTTGGTGAAATCATCTCATCATCCACTGCCAGTTCGATCTCGATCAGATTATTATACTTGATACGGCTGAATGCATCCGACGCAGCTGCTCGCGAAGCCTTTGCAAAGGTCGTGTCAGTTCCGACCGATATGGCCACTGTGTCCATTACAACCGGAGTGATCCGATCAGTATTTGAACCGTTGAATGTTCCATCCGGATGCAGGAAAAAAGCGCTTGCTTGCGACATGTTGCCGGAATTGCAGACAACGACCTTGTTCAGACTGTTCGTCGTCTGCTTAAGCGAGATCGACCGGCTCAGCACATTTGGCAGCGCCGTTTCAATCAGGACGGTTTCGCTATTGTTTCTGCCAATATACAGAGTGATCGTTTTATTCTGAATGTCCGGCACTGCTCGGACGAATACGTAATATTCCGCAGCACTTCTCCTGATCAGCGTATCCCGGAGATTTATGACGATCCGGTGCTGGCCAGTTGTATCAGATTTCAAGTTGAAACCCCATGAGGTTGTTGACGAAGTCGTCACGATGCTCAATCCTTTGACTCTTTGATACGTGTCTGCGTTTGAAATGAACCACCTGTCAATGTAATACTTCAAACAATCCTCGAGACTTCCGGAGCCCTGATCGTTTGTGTCGAACACAATTTTCATATTGAAATAATAATCGACGAACGAGACAAATGTGACGGCCATTGTGGAGTCATTGATTCCCTTGAATTCTATCTTGTTAACGACCCCAAAATATTCGACCGTGCCTCTTACAATACGGATGTAACATCCTTCTTCTATTGCCTTGTCAGAAGGAACCTGGATGGTATTAGTTACGTTGGCCAATGCGTCAACTTTATATGTTGGCTCGTTGACAGTAGTGTGCGCCACCAGATTCATCGACAGATCGAATACTTCGACATTATACGCTCGCATATTCTAATTGCACCTCCACAGATAATGTCACTGTGTCAGTCGATTCATGCGTGACGGTGATTCGATTTTTCCCGTATTCAAAAAACATAAATCGTTCCGTTCCGAAGTCACCGCTCTGATAGACATTGGCCACGACAGATCCGTCCAACCTTTGTAGTGTAATTCCGTATGGATAGGATGTTGCATCGATTACCAATTTTCGATTATCGGCAATTTCACCGATGTAACCGCCAGTCGCTTTTAGAATGCCGTTGACATAATGTCTCCAGATCGGATTGACACATGGGCCGTAGATAGATATCTTTGTCGGGCACTCCTCAATCGAATCCGACTCGATGGCCACCGTCTCAGACTCTGTATCCGAATACCGGCATGCATCATATGTGTAATCGTAGATCTTACCGCCCCCGGACGAAGTAGTGCTGGATGATGCGGTCGCGGTTCGATACCAAGGCCCTAACGATATCAATTCGATATCGGCTTGCATCTCATCTTTCGTGACCATTTCACCCTTTTCGATTTCCATCAGCTTGACCCTTTTTCGAAAGGTCTTATATCCCTTATAAGTCAGCACCATTTCTTTCCGGTTAGCAAATTGAACAAAATCAAAATACTTCTTATAGGCATTCGGTCCCTGGAAAAGGATCGTGCCCTCTATTGAAGTTTGTTTGTAGTTTTCTTCCAAAGGGATCCATCTGTTTCCCGCTGCAATGAAGTCGGTGTTTTTCTTGAATCCGAACCCCTTGGCTCGGACAAACAGATTGTCCCTGACCAATAAATCGTAGGTATGACCTACGCTGTTTGTTAATGTCATAATCATAAAGCCATACCTAACTTTCTATTTATGCGCGGTTCCAATGTATCGGCTACTTTGTCGCCGTCCATGTAAATGGATGTGTCTTTGCTGAGGATCTGGCCAAGGATTGTCACAACATCATTGATCTGTGCCTGCAGGCCGATCGTAGCATCGTCTACTGTGTAGTTCATGTTCATCGTTCCGGACATGTCGCCACCACGTGTCAGATTCAGCATTTGCTGAGATTCAGACAACGCTTCATCCGTCAGTCCATTGATTGCTTCCAGAACGGTGCCGGCATTCTGATCAATTCCCATTGCAATACCTGCAGGGATCCAGTGACCAACTTCACGCGCGAACACTCGAGATGGCGAGCCGATATCTAACAGGCTCTTTGCTTTCTGCAAGGCATTGGACGCTAAGTTTGTCAAACTGCTGAACAGATTTCCTGCAGCACCTCCGATACCAGATACGATACCAGATATGATGCTTGAACCGATGCCTGACCAGTCTGCATTTTTAAAAGTTTGAATCGCTTCGCTGGCCACTTCCGATGCCTTCGTCAATAGATTCGACGGTGATAAATTGCTGACGATCTTGCTGATCGCTCCAGTACCACCGGACGCCCAGTTTCCGGACAAGAAGTTCGTGATTGCCTGCGATGCTAAAGTGGCTGCCTGGCTAATTAGCTGACCGACCGCCTGAACCAATCCGGTTACGATTTTTCCGACCGCCTGGATACCTGCAGTGGCCCAGTTACCGGCAGTGAATGCAGTGATTGCTGCCTGGATCAATGTAGGTATGTTGGCGACCAATGTTGGAATCGCCTGGATGATTCCCATAGCCAGGTTGGCAATCAATTGCATGCCTCCGGACACAATTGACGGTGCATTCTCTGCGATTATCTGCGCAAACTGTAAAATCAACTGCGCTCCCTGCTCGATGAATGTAGGTAGTCCCTGAACGATGCCATCAACGAGATTGTT
>OCTW011603063.1_pt1 | contig 11846 bp, 10 predicted proteins | sample 1539671 | NCBI WGS metagenome assembly OCTW01 (sample SAMN02144230, study PRJEB22623) | gut metagenome | biome: sheep rumen | host: Ovis aries | place: New Zealand | reverse complement strand
TGGATAAGGTCGGCGAGCTCGAGCAGCCAGGGCTCTTTGGTGATATTGTAGTACCAGAGGACTATGTCGAGATTGTCTCCAGCGCGGTAACGGGCCCAGAAGGTATAGGTGTCGAGCGGCTTTTCGGGAAGGGTATTGAGCTGATAGCGGAAGTACTTGCCGAAAAAGTCGAGCACGCGCTTCTCGCCCGTAGCGTTGTAGTACTGCTGTAGGACCTTGAGCATCACGATGCGGGGCCACCAGTCAAGAGGCATCCCCCTCTGGAGGCCCTCCACGTAAGGGTAACCTTTATCGGGGCCGAAGAATCCGTCATCCTTCTGGCTGTCAAGGGCCCATTCCACCCAGCGCCTGGCCTTGGCCTTCAGCTGGTCGTCATCGAGGATATAGGCGAGCGGCAGCAGGCCGTCGACCCAGTAGGGGCCGCGCTCCCAGCGGTCGCCCTCGCCGCCGAGCCACCCGTTGTCGTCGCCGACGACCTGCGGATAGGTCTCGTCGAGGGTGGCCGTGATGCCGTCGCGCTGCCGCTCGAGAGCCTCGAGCAGCCAGCCCTGCGGCTTGATTGAGCCGAGCGGAAGTTCTTCGTATCTGCGGCTGAGTCCGGGGGCTTTGGGAGAGCAGCCCGCGAGCGCCAGCAGGAGTATCGGTATCAGGATTCTTTTCATACTGCTCAAAGTTACCGATATTCCTTCAAAAAGATACGTTTTTTAAAGTCTTTTTCGATTTATTTGCCCATATTGGGCTTCTTTCTACCACATCTGCGCCGACGGCGCCCCCAGGACTACCCCTTGACTTCCAGCAGGTCGTTCCAGTCGGTGGTGAAAAGCGGAGAGCAGAAGTCGCGGCGGATGCCGTCGGCGTAGTGGCCGGGGCGCTGGGTGGCGAGGCGCAGGAGATTGCTGCCGGGCTTGTTGACCTTGTCCATGATGGCGCTGATTTCGTCCTGCCGGCGGCGCATCTCGCGTTCCTCCTCGCTTTCGAAGAGCCGCAGCTGTACGGCGTCGGCAGCTACTATGTCTTCGATGACGACGCCGGCGCGCTTGTAGCTGTAACCCTCGCGAAAGAGGCGGTCGAGCGAGCGAAGGGCGGCGGCGACGATTGCCTGTGTAGAGTTCTGCGGCGTGTCGAGATGCTCAATCTCGAAGGGGTAGTACTGCGGGAGGTCGTCGCGGAAACGGTTGGTGTGGGCGAAGACGCCCACCGTGAGGGCGGCCGAACGCTCGCTGCGCAGCTTCTGGGCGCAGATGCCTGCGAAGTCGGAGACGCGCAGCCTGAGTTCGGCCTTGTCCGTGATCATCTCGGCGAACGAGCGGGAGGTGCAGATACTCTTGCGGCGCTCTTCGCGCTCGGCGCTCACAGCCGGTATCCCCTGCAGTTCTTTCCATGTCCTCACGCCGGTGACCCCCATGCGGGAGCGCACCCACGCTTCGGGCCGGCGGGTGAAGTCGAGCGCGGTCTGCACCCCGAGGGCCATGAGCTTGGGAGCACCTCTCCAGCCTATGCCCCAGACATCGTCTATCGGGGTCAGCGACAGGGCCTTGAGCCTCTTGTCGTCAGAGTCGATCACGCATACGCCGCGGTAGCCCGGATACTTCTTGGCGAAATGATTGGCCACTTTGCCGAGGGTCTTTGTCGGCGCGATGCCGATGCTAACCGGGATCCCCGTGCCGCGGCGGACACGCCTGATGAGATCCACGCATACAGCGCGGTAGTCCTCCGGCTGTATCCCGTCGAGCGAGAAAAACGCCTCGTCAATCGAATATTTCTCGATACCAGGGAGCGTCCCCGAAAGGATGCGCATGACCCTTTCTGAAAGATCCCCGTAGAGCGTATAATTAGATGAGCACGCCACCAGCTTTCCGCTTTCGACCAGGGGTCGAAGCTGAAAGAAGGGCGTGCCCATCTTTATTCCCATCGCCTTGGCCTCATTGGAGCGGGCGACGGCACATCCGTCGTTGTTGCTCAGGACTACGACCGCCTTCCCCTCCAGCTGGGGCTGGAAAGCCCTTTCGCAGGAGACGAAGAAGTTGTTGCAGTCGGCAAGAGCATACACGGCGTGTTAGATTCGCTTGAGGATGGCCTCGGTCTGCTCCTCGTAGCCGGGCTTGCGAAGGAGGGCGAACATGTTCTTCTTGTAGGCCTCCACGCCGGGCTGGTTGAAGGGATTGACTCCGAGCACGTAGGCGCTTATGCCGCAGGCGAACTCGAAGAAGTAGAAGATGGCGCCGAGGTTGTACTCGTTGATGCGCTCGATTCCGACCTCGATCTGAGGCACTCCGCCGTCGATGTGGGCGACCTTGACGCCGAGTTGGGCCATTGCGTTGCAGTGCTCTACATGCTGGCCTGCGAGGTAGTTGAGCTGGTCGAGGTTCTGGGCGTCGCTGCCGATCACTACCGAACGGTTGGAGTTAGCTATGCTGATGACCGTCTCGAACATCACGCGGCTGCCCTCCTGGATGAACTGGCCCATGGAGTGGAGGTCGGCGGTGTTGGTGACGCTTGCAGGGAAAATGCCCTTGCCGTCCTTGCCCTCGGACTCGCCGTAGAGCTGCTTCCACCACTCGGCGAGGTAGGTGAACTTCGGATTGTAGGTTACGAGGATCTCAACTGCCTTGCCGTACTCCGTATGGAGAAGGTTGCGCATTGCTGCATACTGAACGGCGGCGTTGGCTGCATCTTTCCTGAGGAGTGCTTCGCGCTCGTCGGCCGCACCCTTGAGGAGCGCGCGGGCATCGAAGCCGGCGAGGATGACGGGAAGAAGGCCTACGGGGGTGAGAACGCTGAAACGTCCGCCCACGTTGTCGGGAACGACGAAGGTCTTGTAGCCCTCCTGGGTGGAGAGGGTCTTGAGCGCGCCCTTTTTAGCGTCGGTTATGGCGACGATCCTCTCTGCGGCTTCCTTCTTGCCGTAGGTCTTTTCTACGAACTCCTTGAAGATGCGGAAGGCGACTGCAGGCTCGGTGGTAGTGCCCGACTTGGAGATCACTACGACGGCCGTGTTGCGTGTCTCGGCGAGGTCCATAAGCTCTGAGAGATACTCTTCGCTCAGGTTGTTGCCGGCAAACACGACTTTTGTCTGAGGCTCCACGAAACTGTGGGAAAGGGCCTCGATGGCGCACTTGGCTCCGAGGTACGAACCTCCGATACCGATTACGATCACGAGGTTGACGCCCTTGGCTTTCCAGCTGTCGCGGACAGCCTCGCACTCGCTGATGAGCGACTCGGGGGTGTCCACGGGGAGGGTCTTCCATCCGAGGAAGTCGTTGCCGGCGCCCGTTTCGCTTTGGAGGACGTCGAATGCCTCAAGGGCTTTCTCTACATATTTCTGATACTCTGCATCTTTGACAAAGGAGCTGCAGCCTCCTACATTTACTTTTACCATATCGTACGATGATTTGATTTTCAATTCAAGTCCGGCGGCCGGGCCGGAAAGGGTTACAAATTTAACTAAATAATGCGTATTTTTGTAATTGACAGGTAAACCTGAAGAAAACAAAATTTTTTTTAAAGGGTATGAAAAAAATATTTTTCGCCGCTCTCACGGCCCTCGCAGTCTGCTCATGCGGCACGTCCAAACTTGCAAGTCACGCCCCGGAGAAGGTGGGGATCGTCGCCCACCGCGGATATTGGAACTGCCCTGAGGCAGGTTATGCCCAGAACAGCGTAGCATCGCTTCGCGCGGCGCAGGAAGCCGGATTCTGGGGAAGCGAATTCGACGTGCAGCTCACAAAGGACGGTATCGTGGTCTCCAACCACGACAAGGAGTACGGCCCGGAGAAAATGGTCATAGCCGAACACACCTACGCTGAACTCACCAAGTACACCCTTCCCAACGGAGAAAAGCTCCCGACTTTGAATGATTATCTGGAGCAGGGCGCGAAGTGCCCGACGACCATGCTCGTCCTGGAAGTCAAGAAGCAGAGCACCGACGAAAAGACGATCGAGCTCGTGGACAAATCGATGGAGATAGTGAAGGAGTGCGGGCTCTACGACCCTTCGCGCATCATGTTCATCAGCTTCAGCAAAGTCGCGTGCGAGAGGATAATCGAAAAACACCCGCAGTTTGAGGTCCAGTACCTGCTGGGCAACATCTCAAGCGGTAAGCTCAAAGCCCGGGGCTACACCGGAGCCGACTACCACCAGGCTCTGTTCTCCATCGAACCGTCTCTGATCAAGAATCTCCACAAAAAGGGGCTCAAGGCCAATGTCTGGACGGTCGACAAGCCCGCCAAGATGAAAAAGCTCTTTGCCAAGGGCGTTGACCAGATCACTACCAACGCTCCGATGGCCGCAAGGGAGCTTCTGGGAGAGCGCGAAGACCGCAAGTAACTACTTTGTTTTGTGGATTACGTAAGTAACTGTCCCCCAGATAGAAAAGTCATTACCTTCTTCTATGTGGATGGGGCGGTACTTCTTGTTTGCCGGCAGTAGCCAGATATCGCGGCGTCCAAGTATATTATAGGAAGACGGAGCCTTGCGGGCCTCTCTGACAGGCTGTCCGGGATCGTGGAACGAGACGAATTTCAGGGCAAATTCCCCGTCGACAAAGCACACGCACATATCCCCTTCCGAGGGCTCGACCGACTTGTCGATAACGAGCACGTCGCCTTCGCACACGCCGGCATCAATCATCGAGTCGCCCACTACCCTGCCGTAGAAGGTCGATTCGGGATGGCGCACGAGCTCTTTGTTGAGATCGATTACGCCCGTCATATAGTCCTGAGCCGGTGAGGGAAATCCTGCATGGATTCCCTCAAGGGCCATCTGTATCATTCCGTCTTCTTCTTGTTTCATATATCGGAACTTTATCTGATGTGGGCCGAAAAGCCGTGCCCAGTGTCGACAACGCCACCCGGAGAGCCAACGCCGCCCGAGGCAATCAAGGAAATCCAGCGGCTGATCAGCAGCACGCGAGCACGGAGGGCGTTGTAGTCAAGGGTTTCGGGGGTATCGCCGGCCTTATTGGTATTCATTGTAACTCCGGAAGTAAATACCACGGAAGGTATTCCGGCAGCCAGAAACGCCGTCTGGTCGCCTATCTTACGGTAAAACAAATTGGTAAAGCTCTCGCTTTTGTAGTAGTCGAAGTGGAGGTCAATCTTGGTAAGGCGGGCGCACTCCCGCATGGAATCCGACCATTTCTTGCCGCCGAGGGCCATCAGCGAGAGTGGCTTACGCTTGTTTACAGGCGCGAGAGTGGAGCCGAGGACATCGAGATTTACCATCAGACGCACCTGGAGTTTGGACTTGCGAATCTCGGAGAGCATATGACGCGCGCCGGCGAAGTCGCGGCCCCTGGCGTCGAAGGCGACGAAGATAATGCCGTCGCGACAGTCCCGGCGCACGGTATTCGCAACCGCAATCAGCGCAGCCACTCCTGAAGCATTGGAGTCGGCTCCGGGATAGACCTTCTCTCCTATCCGTCCAAGTCCGTCGTAGTATGCCCCGACAACTATCCATTTGCCGGATTTGCCAGGCAGAACCCCGACCACATTGCGCCCGGTTACATCTGAGACCTTGAACTCGTGGTACCAGTTTTCCTCAAAAGGCAGCAACCCCGCCGCTTCGAATTCGTCCCTGATCCACTGGCTTGCGTATCTGGCTCCGTCGGTGCCGGCCCTGCGCCCTTCGAAAATCGGGTCACAGAGTATCTCCACGCTCTCGCGCAGCGCTGCTGCGGAGGCTCTCGAGCGCGGGCCTGCCGGCAGCCGGTCGAGCAGCGTCGCCCGCAGCTCCGGAGCCTCCGGAGCCAAGCTGCGCCTCACCCTCACCGTGTCGTGAACAGGCTCGGGAGTGGCAGTTTTCTGCCCCCACAACAGGCTGCCCAACTGGGCAAAAGCCTTAGTCGGAGCGGCCAGCACGGCGGCCAGAAAAAATATTTTCGCCAGTCTCTTTAATTTGGGCACGAATAATGTTATCTTTGTTGGATACGCAAAAATAAGTAAAAATTGTGACACGCATCGGCAAAATCCTGACAATAGCAATCGCGGCCATAACCATGGCCATGCCGCTGCGTGCCCAGTGGAACACGGAAGTGCTTGAGCTGCGTGGCCGCATCGCCCTTCAGGACGGCAAATACGCCCAGGCCATCGAGCAGTTCAACATTCTGGCCCATCTCGACACCACAGCCTACTGGACCTACTTCTACCGCGGAATCGCCAAATACAACCTGGGAGACATCCGCGGCGCCCGCAAAGACTTCGACCGGTCGATCCGCATCAATCCCCTGTTTACCAACGGTTACCACTACCGCGCCATCACCAAAAGCGGAGTCGGCGAGTACGACGACGCACTCGAAGACCTCCAGCACGCCATCGACCTCCGTCCGGGTTTTACAGGGCTCTACTTCAGCCGTGGTGTCACTTATTTCCTTGCCCAGCGCTTCGACGAAGCCGTCTCCGACTTCGACCGCTATATCCGCCACAACACCGACGACCCGTCGGCCTACCTCAACCGCGGAGCGAGCTACCTGTTCCTGGGCGACACCACCAAGGCCCTTGCCGACTACAACAGGGCTATCCGCCTCGACCGCTACGAACCTGAGGGTTACATCCGCCGCGCCCGCCTCTACGCTTCGCAGCAGAAGTACGACCTCGCCATTTCCGACATGGACCAGGCTATCAGCCTCGACCAGGACAACACCCTCGCCTACTTCAACCGCGCGCTGATGCTCTACGAGACCAAGGACTACAACAACGCGATGGCCGACCTCAACACCGTGCTCGCCTACGAGCCCGGCAACGCCCTGACCCTCTACAACCGCAGCCTTATCCGTATGCAGGTTGGCGATTTCGAGGGCGCGCTCGACGACATGGACAGGGTCATCAACATCAACCCCAGAAACGTCCTCGCCTACTTCAACCGCGCCGCCTGCCTGATCGAACTCGGCCGCCTGCGCAGCGCACTCGCCGACTACGACAAGGCCATCGAACTCTACCCCGACTTTGCCAAGGCCTACCAGAACCGTTCATACGTAGAGAACCAGCTGGGTATGAAAAAGAAGTCCAAACAGGACTACGAAACCGCCCGGAAAAAGATACGCGACTACCTTGAGGGCAAGAATTCAGGCGCTCTCTCAGACACCTCGAAGCGCTTCAACTCGCTTATTGCGCTCGATGCCGACTTCGCCAAAAAAGACTTCGACGACGAGCTCCTGCAGCACCGCGACATCGACATCCGCCTGCGTCCGCTCTACCGCCTGACCATCGGAAGCCGCCGGGTGCAGGGCGAGGTCGCATTCTCCGGCCGCTACTCTCATCCCGAGCTCGACCGATTCATTTCCTCCCAGCTGATTCCGGTAGAAGCAGCCTCATCCTACGGCGAAGCTTCTCTGGGCACGAGCCTTGCCGGCTACGATCCTGCCCGCAAAGATGTCACCTTCGCAAGGGCCCTGCGCAACGTCCGCGACAAGCAGTACAACGCCGCTCTCGCAGACTACAATACCCTCATTGAGGGCAGCGACGGAGCAGAGAAAGCCTTCTATCTGGTCAACCGGGCAGTACTGCGCGCCGAGATGATCGACTTCATAGCATCTATCGGCAGCAGCGTGCAGACCCTCACGATGGACAACGAAGGCGCGACCAAAACCAGGGTCAGCGACCGCGCCGAACACCACTACGACTACTCCGAGGCGATCGCCGACATGCAAGATGCCCAGGCCCTCGTGGGCGATCTCGCCTACATCAACTTCAACCTCGGCAACCTCTACTGCCTGCAGTCTGCCCCCGTCCAGGCTATCTCTTACTACGACAAAGCAATCGAGGAATACCCGGCGATGGGAGATGCCTACTACAACCGCGGACTCGTGCTTATCTTCCTTAAAGACAAGGAAAAGGGCTGCATCGATCTCTCGCGCGCGGGCGAACTCGGAGTGGCAGACGCCTACAGTGTAATCAGCAAATACTGCAAAGAAGATGGCAGAGATTAGGTTCCAGAGTTTTTCGTCGGGCAGCTGCGGCAACTGCTACTTCCTCGGCATCCGTGAGGGCGACGAGATGAAGGGCGGCATCCTTATCGACGCTGGCGTGAGCATGCGGCGCGTGAAGCGCTGCCTCCAAAGCGAAGGACTCGGATTCGACGATTTCCAGGCCATCCTGATTACCCACGACCACCTCGACCATATCCGTTCGCTGGGCTCCTACGCGAAGCACCTCCCCCGTCCCATCTGGGCGAGCGAGACACTCCACAAAGCCCTTTCGCACCACTTCATCACCGCCGAATACGTGCCCGCCTGCAGGAGGATACTCCTCAAGGACGAATGGAACGAAGTGCTGCCCGGGCTTGTCAGCGTGCGCTATTTCGTGGTGCCTCACGACGCCACAGAGACCGTTGGCTTTGCCATACGGCTTCCCGGCCACAACTACGTCCATATCACCGACTGCGGCCGGATGACGGACGAGGCGCTTGACTTCTGCAGCAAAGCCGACACCGTGGTGCTCGAGTCCAACTACGACCCGGCGATGCTCGCCTGCGGTCCCTATCCGCCCGATCTCCAGCGGCGCATCCGAAGCGGCAGCGGCCACATGAGCAACGACGAATGTGCCGAGGCTATCCTGAAGATAGCCCACAAGGGGCTGAGGAACCTTTTCCTCTGTCACCTGAGCGAAAACAACAATACCCCCGAACTGGCCTACGAGTCGGCAAGAGCCGCTCTGAAGCAGTGCGAATACAAACCGGTCAGACTGGAAGCCCTTCCACGCCAGACCCCGTCCCAACTCATAACACTCTGATGAAGCAATTCTGGAAGATTATAAAGCGATACGTCAGGCCATACACAGGCTACCTCGGAGGTTCAGTCCTGCTGAACATCCTGGCGGCCGTGTTCAATGTGTTCTCGTTCTCGCTCCTCATCCCTATCCTCAAGATCCTCTTCGACACCTCCGGAACAGTCTACACCCTGATTCCCTGGAGCGAAGTCACTGATTTCTCCGGTCTCACGAACAACGCTTACTACTACGTAGGGGAATGGATTTCGAACTACGGCACCAGCAAGATCCTCCTCGTCCTCTGCCTTGTATTCTGCCTCATAACTCTCATCAAGACAAGCTGTTACTTCGCCTCATCCGCCGTGATGATCCCCATCAGGACCGGTATCGTCAAGGATATGCGCATGGAGATCTACCGCAAAATCCTCTCTCTGCCCATCGGATTCTTCTCGCAGGAGCGCAAAGGCGACATCATCGCCCGCATGAGCGGCGATGTGCAGGAGGTCGAGACCTCCATCACCAGCACCCTCGACATGCTGATCAAGAACCCCATCCTGATTGTCATCTACCTTTCGGTGCTTTTCGCCATGTCCTGGAAGCTCACCGTCTTCACCCTCATATTCGCTCCCCTCATGCTCTTCATAATGAGCGCAATCGGCCGCAAACTCAAGGCCCGCTCGCTCGAAGCGCAGCGCTATTGGTCTGACACCATGTCGCAGGTCGAGGAGACTCTCGGAGGCCTGCGCATCATCAAGGCCTTCCTTGCCGAGGGCAAGATGACCGACCGCTTCAATACCGTCACGGGCAACATGAAGAGCAAGAACACCCGCGTGGGAATCCGTCAGGCAAGCGCCCACCCCGTGAGCGAATTCCTCGGCAGCGTGCTGATAGCGATAGTCCTATGGTTCGGAGGCACCCTCATCCTGGGCGATCACGCCTCGATCGACGCCCCTGCCTTCATTTCCTACATGACCATCCTCTACAGCATCATCCAGCCTGTAAAAGACCTCTCGAAGGCCGCATACGCGATCCCCAAGGGCCTCGCTTCGATGGAACGCATCGACAAGATACTCGGAGCTGAAAGCCCCATCAAGGAGCCTGCCGCTCCCAAGGCCCTGCCCGCATTCGAGAAGGGCATCCGCTTCGAGCATGTAGACTTCTCGTACGACGGCAAGAGGAAAATCCTCGACGATGTCAGCCTCGAGATTCCGAAGGGCAAGACCATCGCAATCGTCGGAGCATCCGGCGCCGGCAAATCAACCCTCGTCGACCTGATCCCCCGCTTCTGGGACGTCAGTGCAGGCTCTGTGAGCATCGACGGGCTGGACGTACGCGATGTCAGCACCCACGACCTCCGCGCGCTGATCGGCAACGTCAACCAGGAGCCCATCCTCTTCAACGACACTATCTTCAACAACATAGCCTTCGGGGTTGAAGGCGCCACCCGCGAGCAGGTCATAGCCGCCGCCAAGATAGCCAACGCCCACGACTTCATCATGGAGAAGCCTATGGGCTACGACGAGAACATCGGCGACCGCGGAGCAAAACTCTCCGGCGGACAGCGCCAGCGCATCTCAATCGCCCGCGCCATCCTCAAGAACCCTCCCATCCTCATCCTCGACGAAGCCACGGCATCGCTCGACACTGAGTCCGAGAAGATAGTCCAGCAGGCCCTCGAAAGGCTTATGAGCAATCGCACAACCATCGCCATCGCCCACCGTCTGTCTACCATCAAGAACGCCGACGAAATAGTAGTGATGGACGAAGGCAGGATAGTAGAGCGCGGCCGCCACGACGAACTGATCGCCCTGGGCGGCTACTACGCCAAACTCCACGACATGCAGGCGCTATGACGAAGCAGTCAATATTCTGGAAGATAATGCTCCTGCTGTATCTGGGAGCCGTGGCATATCTTTGCTTCGCAAGCCAGGATGGCCTTCCCAAGCTCGCCCAGTGGAAGTTCCCCATCCCGGCAGACAAATGCGTCCATTTTGCGATGTTTCTGCCATGGCCGTTACTGTCGTGCCTTGCAGTGAAGCCGGTGGGACAACGCTCCGCTCGCACCATTCTCCTGCTTCTTGGCATGACGCTCCTCGGCTTTGCCCTTGCGGGCATCACCGAATGGGTTCAGGGGCTGCTCCCCTACCGGTCAAAGGATATAAACGACCTTATTGCAGATTCTCTTGGTCTGTGCAGCGGGGCTCTTCTTTTTGCGGCTTTCTATCCTTTTTTGCAAAAATCAAGAACTCGTTGATCGAGAAATTGAGGATACCCGAGAAGCACAGGGCAATAAGGTTACAGATAAACGCAGGCCAGCCAAACGCAAATGCTATCACATTGAGGATGATCATCTTCAGGACGAAAGCCGATATACACGAAAGGTTGTACTTCCAGAGGTGGCTCAGGAACGCTCCCTTCGTGCGCTGGGCGATACGGTCTCTCCACACATAGAAGAAAGCTGTGCAGTAATTCACAATCACGGCGCACTCGAACGAGATCATGGGCGAAAGCACATACTGTTGGAAGTGGTTGTCGTCGAAGATGAAAGTCGACAGGACCCACAGTACAACAGTATCGGTGGCAGTCCCAAGGAGGGTTGTCACCGAATACTTCAATGCTTGTGTGAGAACCTGCTTGACGCGTCCCATCTGACTACTCGCTGCGGCGCTTGGGTAGAGGATCTGCTTTCGAGAACGCTATACCGTCCTTTATGAGAGTGGTAAAATAGATGACGGTGAGGATCAGGAGCACTCCGCTGGCGAAATAGTCGAACATGCCGATTACGACAGGCTGACCGAGGAAGGTCGTGATCTTCTCGTAGTTGTGGACTGCCGGCACGAAATGATAAACCATCGTAATGAGGATCACGATCACTCGGAACTCGGTAGGTCCCATTTTACCGTAGGTGAGTTTGTGCTCGCCCTTAAGGTCGATAACGATATATGCATAGATGCTCAGAAGCAGGTAAACTACCAGCACGAGCATTGCAACTGCAAAATGAAGCATTCCGGAAAGGCCGACTCCGATGCAGACCATCGAGAGCGTGATGCCGTCCATATTGTGGTCGAGGTAGAAACCGTAGACCGGACGCTGAGTCTTACGCACGCGTGCGAGAGTACCGTCGAGGCTGTCGCCGAACCAGTT
>OCTW011501890.1_pt1 | contig 11854 bp, 7 predicted proteins | sample 1539671 | NCBI WGS metagenome assembly OCTW01 (sample SAMN02144230, study PRJEB22623) | gut metagenome | biome: sheep rumen | host: Ovis aries | place: New Zealand | reverse complement strand
TGCGAGATGGCCGCCTACTACCGCAGCATCGGCTCCTCCATCAAGCAGCGCCTGGAGGAGATCTACGCCCAGTACGGCCGCTACCTCAACAAGATCGACACCGTCGAGTTCCCCGGCCTGTCCGGCATGGACAAGATGGCAGGCATCATGAGCGGCCTCCGCGAGAATCCGCCCGCAGAGCTCGGCGGCCTCAAGGTTGCCTCCGTCACCGATTACCAGAAGCCCGAGGAGACCGGCCTGCCCAAGGCCAACGTCCTCTCCTACGTCCTTGAGGACGGCGCCAAGGTCATGGTCCGCCCCTCCGGCACCGAGCCCAAGATCAAGGCCTACTACACCACCCTCGGCAAGGACCTCGCCGCCGCCCAGGCGGAGAAGGACGCCCTCTCCGAGGCCATCAAGCCGATCTTCGCGTAAGGAACCACGGGGACGGTTCTCCGGTCCTTTTTGCAAGCCGAGGCGCCACGGGGACGGTTCTCCGGCCCCTGCTTTCCAGGAACCATTCCGCGGGGCCACAGAGACGGTTCTCCGGTCCCTGCTTTCCGGGAACCGTTCCGGATGATGTATTCAAAAAACTTGCAGGATCATTCCACATGGTTTCCGGATGGGACGTTCAAAAAGAACCGCAAGATCCGTCCCGGATGATTTTATGAAAAATGAAAAAAAGAGCCGCAAGGCTCTTTTTTTCGTGGTTTTTTCATCAGTCTCCCTTACATATCCAGTGCGCCTCCCGCAGGACCAGGGCCATCCTTGTCCCGCGCAGGCCACACTGTCATAAAGAAAAAGAGGGAGTTTAAATCCGGGTAACAGCTGCCCGCCGCCTGTACTTACTACATACAGATCTGGCACACACAAAGCAAGTATACGGAACGAGCCTGCAAAAATGCAGGTATCCGGCAGCTGAACCCGTCAGAACGCATGATCAGCCCTTGACTGCTCCGCTGGTGACACCTTCGACGATGTACTTCTGCAGGAAGACATACAGGATCAGGATCGGCGCCATGGCCAGCAGCAATGCTGCCATGACCAGGCCGATGTCCGTCGAGTAGGTTCCGTAGAAGGCCTGTGTGGCGATCGGGATGGTGTAGAGATTCTTCTTGGTCAGAACCAGGCTGGGCAGGAGGTAGTCGTTCCAGAATGCCATGGCATCGATGATCGCAACCGTCGCGATCGTGGGCTTGAGCAGCGGGAAGACGATCTTCCAGAAGGTCTGCCAGCGCGTGCAGCCGTCGATGAGGGCTGCCTCCTCAAGCTCCAGCGGGATGTTGGTGTGGATCGCGCCGTGAAACATGAAGGTGGCCATCGAGACAGAGAAACCGACATGCATCAGGATCAGGGTCAGGCGATGGTTCAGGACGCCCAGGGTACCGCCGTAGACAGACACCAGAGGCACCATCAGGACTTGGAAGGGGATGACCATGGAGGCCACCATGGCACCGAACAGCAGGGAGCAGGCCCGCCACTTCTGATTGCGGACGATGACGAAGGACGCCATCGCGCTCACGATGATGGTCAGGACCGTCGCGCTGATCGTGATGATCGCGGAGTTCATGAACACCAGCCAGAAGTTCATTTTCTTCATGGCTTCAGGGAAGTTCTTGAGCGTAAATCCGTGTGCGCCGACCAGGGCCAGCGGATCTGCCGTGATATCGCCCTTGGTCTTGAAAACGTTGATGACGACCAGGATAAAGGGCGCGATGAAGCAGATAAACAGGATCAGGAGCACGACCCACATAATGGCGTGCATGATCTTTTTCTTTCTTGCGGCTTTCTCGTTCTGTGTCATGCTGCCACCTCCCCTTTCTTACCGATATAGACCTGGGTGACGCCGACGATCGCGCAGACCGCGAACAGGATCAGGGCTTCCGCCTGGCCAAGGCCGTATTTCTTGTAGGTGAACGCCGTGTTGTACACGTGCATGGCCGCCATGACGGAGGTGTTGAAGGGCTCGCCCTTGGTCAGGGACAGGTTCACATCGTAGATCACGAAGCAGCGCGTGATGCTCAGGAAAATGCACTGTACGAAGGAGGCCCGCATGAGCGGGATCGTGACGTTGAACATGGCCTGTGTGGGCGTGCAGCCGTCGATCATGGCCGCTTCCTTGAGGGCGTCGGAGACGCTCATGAAGCCCGCGACATAGATCAGCATCATATAGCCGGCGAACTGCCAGACCGAGACCAGGATCAGGCAGAACATGGCACCGCTGGTCGTGGACAGGAGCGAGGGGACATTTCCCCCGGCGATGGCATTGCCGATTGCCACGAAAGCTCTGTTAAAGACGAACTTCCAGACATAACCGAGGACGATACCGCCGATCAGGTTGGGCACGAAGAAGCCCGCCCGGAAGAAGTTCTGTCCCTTGATTCCGCTTGTCACCAGATAGGCCAGGGCAAAGGCAACGATATTGATCAGGATGACCGCGAAGAAGGAATAGATCGCGGTGCGCCCCAGCGCCTGCCAGTAGGCCACATCCTTGAAGGCCTCCACATAGTTGGCCAGTCCGACGAAGGGTTTTGTCTTTGCGATGCCGTCCCAGCTGGTCAGGGTCAGATAGATACCGTAGATGAACGGAATGATCACAACGGCAAGGAACAGGACACTGGCAGCCCCCGCAAACATCAGGAACTGCTGCACCTTGTATGACATGGTATTTCGTTTCATTAAGTGTTCCCCCTGTGTTCCATTGCCCGGAGCGGGGCCGCCGGCCGGCAGCCGGCAGCCCGTTTCCGGTCAGGTTGGAGGCAGCAGGCCAAATTTCCTGTCCGGGCGGCGGAAGGCCCCCGGAAAGCGTCGTCTGCTGTCTCTGCTGTCATTTCAGTACGGGAAACAGGTCAGTGTGCACCGACTTCTGCGCCTGCCCAGTAGGAAGTGATCTCGTCCGCAAGTCCTGCGCGGTCGATCTCGCCCGCCAGGTACTTCTGCATGGATGCGCCCACAACAGAGTAGTGATCATCGGGCAGATAGTTGTAGTTGCCGATCAGAGCGCCGGCGTCCGCATAAGCCTTGACGGACTTGCCGAGGGGATCGGTGACTTCCAGGGTGTTGTTGGAGAACGCGGGAACCAGCGCGCAGTCGTTGACGACGAAGGACTGGCCTTCCTCATCGTTGGCCAGCCAGTTCAGGAAGTCCTTGGCCGCCTGCTGCTGCTCTGCAGAGGTGTTCTCGGAGGAGTCGATGAAGAAGTACTTGGAACCGCCGCCGACGAGCTTCTCATTGGTGCCGTCGCCGCTGTTGTTGGGAACGGGCATCATGCCCATGTTCTCGCTGTAGTCATAGGCGTTGATGACGGACCAGTCCCAGTTGCCGCCGAACATGAAGGCGATCTCGCCCTCCGCCAGCTTCTGCTCGGTCACTTCGCGCTCCGCGGAGATCGCGGCATCCTTTGCGTAGTTGTTGTCGCGAAGGACATCGAAGGTGTCCATCATGTCGTTGAACTTCTGGTCCTCGATCAGCTTGATGGAGCCGTCCTTCACGCCTGCGATGAAGGCATCGGGATCGTCGTGCTGCTCATAGACCTCAGCCAGGAAATGGCCTGCCAGAGACCAGTCTTCCTTCATGACGCCGACGGGGCTTTCCATGCCGCCCTTTTTGCACTCCTCGATGATGGCCTTGAAATCATCGGTAGTCTTGATGGAAGCGGGATCAAAGTCCTTGCCGGTCGCGTTCTTGATCGCGTCGGCATTGTAGATGATGCCGCGGGCCTCGACGCAGACAGGGAATCCGTAGGTCTTGCCGTCGATCGTGATTGCCTGCGTGGTATTGGCCACCCAGTCCTGATCGCTCAGATCCAGCGCGTGCTCGGCTGCCAGCGCGTAGACGTCCTTGGCGTCAACCATGGAGATGGTGTAGGGCTCATTCGAGGAATACCTGGTTGCCAGATGTGCGGCAACGGTATCAGAGGAATAGTAGACCTCTACCGGAACTCCCTTCTCCTCGGAATACTCGGCCGCCTTCTCCTCGAGCTTGTCCTGGATCTCCATCTTGGAGTTGAAGATGGTGATGCCGGCGCCGCCCTCACTGCCGCCGTCGGAGCCGCCGGATGCGGAACCGCCGCCGCAGCCTGCCAGAAGTCCGGCTGCCAGCACTGCAGCAAGTGCAGCAGCAGCGGCTTTCCTGAAATGTTTCATCATAGAGTTTCCTCCCTTCCGGGCTTACGCCCTGAAACCTGCCCGTCCCGCGCAGAACCATCTGCCATATCAGGGACAGAGCAAATATTGGTACCTGAATTCCGGGCCTCTCCTCAGCCCCGTGTCACTTGCGGATGCCGTGTCCGGCTGTATCGTCAGCCTCCATCACAGGCATCATATGCGGATATCGCATCCGGCTGTATCGGCGTCCGCGTCTCATGCGTCATTTACGGATGCCGTGTCTGGCCACATCGATGACCGCCTGCCCGTCCGTGCAGAAGGAGATCCTGTCCGCCGACAGGTCTGTGTACAGGATCGCTGTGAGAACGTACCGTCCGTCATTGAGAAAGATCTCCGCGCTGAAGCGGTCCAGCAGGATCCGGATCGTCAGCTCTCCGTTCCGGCTCTCCGGCACCTGGCATCCACGCCTGTGGATGACCGCCTGCCTGGCCCCGGAAAAGCTCCGGTCCAGGAAGACCCTGCCCTCCGCGGGAAAGAATTCCAGCGCCGTGTGATTGTCTTCATCCATGGCGAACCAGATTGAAAACTTCCCGAAGACGGGTTCACCCGGCGCAGGCTGCACCCGGACCTCCATATCGATGGTCCTGCCGTCCACACCGTAGAGGCTCATCTGTCCGGACACGGGAACCTTCTTATAAAAAACTTCGCTGTCGTAGTACTGCGCGATTTCCCGTATGGGCACCTGGTACAGCCTGCCGTCGTGGAAAGAAAGCTCCCGCGGCATGCTCATCTGGCAGTTCCAGCGGGCATTATCCCTGCGCATCTCGATGGCTGCCCAGTTCTGCATCCAGCCGATCATGACTCTCCGGCCGTCCTCTGTCTGCAGCGTCTGCGCCGCATAAAAATCGATTCCGTAGTCAAGCGACTGGTCATAGTCCGGGGTAAAAACGCCGCTCTCTTCATCGAAGCTGCCCCCCAGGACAATATTCCCGTGTCCGCTGTGGTATTCCGGCTCCTCCTCCCGCAGTTCCATGGGGCTTACCATGAGGAACCATTTTCCATCCAGTTCAAACAGGTCAGGGCACTCCCACATCTTGCCGAATCGTCCGGAGTTTTTCAGGAGAGGTTTCCAGTAGTCCCACCGGAACCCGTCCCTGCTGGTGTAGAGAAAGATCTCTCCCAGGCCGTCTCTGCAGAGTCCGGCCAGCAGGGCAAGATAAGTGCCGTCGCGCCGGACCAGGATCTTGGGATCCCGGAAATCATAGGGGTTGCACTCCTCCGGGAGCTTGTCCGACCTGATTACCGGATTCCCATCATATTTCACATAGTCACGGCCATCTCCGACCGCCAGGTTCTGGACCTGGTGATAAGGCGACTGAGAAGTCCCCGCCGCGCAGTCCGCGACATTTTGACTGCCGGGCTCTCTGTCGTCCGGCATCAGCCCCGTATACATCAGCAGCTGCCTTCCGTCCGGCAGCGTCACGGCACATCCGGAAAAACAACCGCCTCTGTCATATTCTCTGTCCGGCGCCAGCGCCGCGGGCCGGTATTCCCACCGCAGCAGGTCTCTGCTCACGGCGTGCCCCCAGTGCATGGTGTCCCAGCTGGTCCCATAGGGGTTATATTGAAAAAACAAATGATATTCTCCGCCGTAAAACGAGAATCCATTGGGATCATTCATCCATCCCGTCGGCGGCGTCAGATGAAAGACCGGACGATCCTGCGCCGGTATAAGGGCCATGCCCTCTTCTTCCACGAGGCGCGCAGCTTCCAGCGTTTTGATTCTTACTTCTTTTTCCATGTCTTCTATTGCGCGATTTCCTTACCTTTTATTCCGCGATTTTCTTACCTTTTATTCCGCGATTTCCTTACCTTTTATTCCGCGATTTATGATGCGGCGGGTACTCTCCCGTGTCCTGTCATGTGATCCGGCCCCCGCGCATTCTGCAGCATACATTCGTTATTCTTTTCAATTTGTAACATGTTCAGTCTTTAGTATGCTAAATATTGTCCATATCTATATTTTTACATTTGCACCATTAGTGTTACACTTATTCCTATATTATATTTATGTGCTCACCCTCTGTCAACCTGACTTTTTCGTTATATTTTACATATTTTTGCATATTTCGCGATGCATTTATGCAATTTTTCCAATTTTCGTTGGCACTATATTTTACATTTGTAATTTTTACATTTGCACATTCCGGGTTTGACGAAAATAATCCATTTCTGTATAATCACTGTATGACCGCTTCCGTATAATCTTTTTATGATCATAGAAATAACGGTTCGCAATAAAAAAAACAGCTGTTCACAGTATGAACAGCCGTTTTCATTACGCATATCTCTACCCGCCGGGATGTTTTCTCCAACCGGTATCATTCTGAGCAGACAGAATTAATCTGAATGGAATATATCTGATATAAAATAAATCTGAACGGGTTATTGATTTGACAAAAGGATTCTGAAATCACCCGGTCTGTCTGCACCGGATTCAGAAAAACAAAGGAAGGTAGTACACATGTCCGATCGAGTAACTATGCAGGACATCGCCGACGCTCTGGGCCTGTCCAGAAATACAGTTTCCAAGGCAATCAACAACACCGGCGTCATAGCTCCCGGTACCAGAGAACTCATCCTGAAAAAAGCGGTGGAAATGGGTTACCGGCAGTTAGCCTACCCGCTCTTCTTCCCTCTTCCAGGCCTTTCCGCAGATACATCTTCCGTCTCAGCCGCTCCCGCTGTTGACGTCGGCCATAGCGCCGGCCCCTCCGGTCAGGTTATGGCAGGTGCCGGACCTGTAACGGGCGGGCAGGGAAATACAGCTGCAGCCGGCTCCCGGAGTGAGATTGCCATGGTCACCGCATCCATCCCCGGCGGCTCCCACTTTGCCGTAACGACGATCGACAGGATGCAGCAGATCTTTTCCTCTCTCGGCTACAGTCTGGCGATCTACCGGGTGCTTCCTGCGGAGATTTCCTCCCTGAAGCTCCCCGGCAGCATGAACCTCTCTCATACAGCGGCCATTTTCTGTCTGGAGCTCTTTAACTACGAATACTGCCGCATGCTCAGCTCCATCGGCCTGCCGCTCCTCATGATCGACGCACCTGCGAGCTTCGACCGCGAGCCCCTGTCCGCCGACATCCTCCTCATGGAGAACTTCAGCGGCATCTTTTCCTTCCTGAAACAGATGTCAGAGCAGGGGAAGAAAACCGTCGGCTTTATCGGCAATATGATGCACTGCCGCTCCTTCTTTGAGCGAGGCACCGCCTGTATCTCCGCCGCCGCCTGCTACGGCTTCGAGCCCGTGCAGCCCTATTCCATCCTGGACTATCCGCCCGGCAAAAATCCCGCCCGCATCGCCGACTATACGGACGACATCTCCCGGCTTCTCGGAGAGATGCCGACGATCCCCCAGATCTTCATCTGCGCGAACGACTTTCTCGCCATCAACGTGATCAGTTCTCTCCGCCGCATGGGGATCCAATGCCCTGACGACATCCTGGTCCTCGGGTTCGACGACGCGCCCGAGTCCCGCTACCACGCGCCCGCGCTCTCGACCGTCCATATCCACACCCAGAGCATGGGAACTGTCGCCGCGGAGCTCCTTCTCTCCCGCATCTCCAACAACCTGCGGGAATACCGGACGACCTACGTCCCCACTGACCTCATCCTGCGGGAATCGACACAGGCATGATCAGGAGCGCTGCCAGCCAATCCGATTCAGAATTGCGGCCGCTCTTTTGAAATCAACCGAGCAGCCTCCACCACTGAACCCAATCGGAACGACATCGTCAAAGGAATACTCCGTGTAGACTGTTCCATCGGGATCTCTGTCATAATCATAGACAAGAATTCTTTTTCTTTCCGGATCCACGATCCAGTATTCATGAACCCCTGCTGCGTGATATTTGAACGCTTTCAAAAGGATATCCCTGCTCCGGGTGGAGGGTGACAGGACCTCAACAACAAAAGGCGGCGCCCCCCTTGTCCATCCGTCAGGATCGATCATGTTCAGGTCACAGATCACATACAGATCCGGCTGGAAGATATTTCTGTCATCTCCGGTGAGCCAGACGTCAGAGGGTGCCGTGAAAACGAGGCAGTCCTTCCCGCATTTTTCAATCTGGTTATAGATTTGATTAAATATCTCACCGACGATGATCTGGTGGACCGATTTCGGGGCTGCCAGGTCATAGATCACACCGTCAATGAGTTCTGTGCGCACATCTCCGGGAAGCATTTCCCTGTCTCTGGCCGTATATTCCCCCTGCCGTTTATGCGGGAGAAGCGGATAAGAGGTTACGGGTGTCTGTCCGGACCTGCGGGCTGCAGTGAAAGACTCGGAATATACATGCGCGGGTCCTGCTTTCTTCGGATCCGTATAATAAGGGGACGGCGATTCAGCTGCGACCCCCTGCCCGCGAAGCGTCTCCCCGGTCATTTCCGCATACAAACCGGTTTTACCTGACGGGTCATTATATTCGGCCGGAGCATCCGGCAGGATCCCTTTTTCAGCAGGTACGCCCGGTCGTCTCCCATCCTCACCCGGGGTATCAGGCAGACCGGCGGGCCAGAGCGCCTTCTTAATGGCGAGTACATTTTCATAGCGCGGCGACTTCGTAAACCCCCCCAAAATCTTCTGTACCGTCGGAAGGGGCACACCGGACAAGTCCGCCAGTTCTTTATATGTATATCCCAATTCTTTTTTTCTCGCTCGCATTTCATCGATCGCGGTTTTATATGCGGTGTCCTTCATGATTCTTTTTCCCCGTGATTATTCGTCCAGGTTGATGTAAAGCAGTTTCAGAAGAATAATGTAGTGAATCTCCCATCTATTCGGAGACACAATTTCCTTATAAGGTTATAATAGCGTATTTCCTATCTTTAGTCAATTCTTTGGCGGATATTATATCCAGATTCCGCCTGAATATATCCATATTTGGATAATGTAATGCTTTTCTGTCCGGGCTAAACAAAACCCGTAACTGTAACCGCAACCCGCAAAGTAACCCCCGTAAAGTGAACCGCCAAAGCAAAACAAAAACCCGGCGCAATGCCGGGTTTTGCCTGTAAAGGTCATTCTTTTTCCAAATGATAGTTTTTCTTTTAAGCTCGTGTTCAGGTAACCTTCAGGTAACAGAATTCAAATGAACAATTCCGTTTGATTAGTTGGTCACCTGCCACGCGCTGCGCTCAAGCAAACTGCAGAATCTGCAGTACAATGCTGACAACGCACAGCAGGCCGCCGCCGATGGCATAGGCCTTGTCACTGGGCTCCGCGCCCCAGGCGCGTCCGGATATGTACCCCGCCACCGCGAAGAGGGCGGAGATCACGAAGGTGCAGACCAGCATCTGGGCCAGCCCCAGGCGGAGCAGACCGCAGGCGATGCCGGCAAAACATCCGTGTACGCACATCCGGAGCGACAGCAGGGTGTCCTCCCGGATGTCAATATTCTCCATGCGGTGCTCCAGAAAGGTTTTTTTCTTGAATGCCGTGAGCAGCATGCGCACCCCGATCCCGGCCAGAATGACGCCCGCCAGGATGTGGATCCAGAAAATGCTGCGGTCCCGCTCCAGCTCAAAGTGCAGGATCCAGCTGCCGATGCCGTAACCGGCCAGGGCCGCGAGCAATTGAAAGGCCGCCCAGATCAGGGACATCTGTGCCGTCCTGCCGTCGATCCGGACCAGGTTGGCGCCCCGCTGCACGACGACGCCGTAAATGCCGAGCGCCAGCGCCGCCGAGATCAATATAACGTAGATAAGATGAATATTCATGTTTTCCGCCATAGCGCGCACACGGAGGATCACTCCATGTGCACGCTTTGATATTCCGGGATGTATCAGTCTATTGTCCGCCTGTACTTCTAAAGATCGTATGTCGACAGTATGTCCTGAAAAGCACTGTACAGACTCGTCTGCCGTCCCTTGTTTTCCGAGATCAGCGTAGATTACTCTTCGTCCGTCTCGATTCCGTCGGTCTTGATGATGAACTTCACGTTGTTGTCCGTGCTGTCCAGCGCGCCGCTGAAGGTCTTGTAGGCCTTGGAGGCATCCTTGAGTTCCATCAGGCTGTCATCCAGAGACCGGATGTTGGTGCGGTAAATATCCGCCATCTTGGCGATGCCCTCGTCGCGGACCCTGAGCATGGCGTCGTTCAGTTCCTCGACGCCGTCCAGCATCTCCTGCATGCCGTCGTCGAATTTCTCGACGCCGTTCACAAGCTCGCCCGTGCCATCGTTGAGCTTGCCGGAGTTGTCGCTGAGGAGGCCTGTGCCCTCCGCCAGGGTTCCGACGCCCTTGTGGACTTCCTCCACACCATCAACATAGGCCGAGATGCCTTTTGCCAGTGTGGCAACACCCGTCTTCGCGGCTGCCGCTCCGGTGGAGAGCTGCTGAGCACCAGCAGCCAGTGTGCCGGCGCCTGTGTTGAGAGCTTCTGAATTATCCTTCAGCTGCTTTGTACCGGCTGCCAGCGTGCCGGCGCCGTCATTCAGCTGTTTCACACCATCCGTGTAGCTCTTGACACCGCCCTGCAGCTGGATCGATCCCGCATTTGCCTTGTCAATGCCGGCCAGCAGCTGGTCCGCACCGTCAAGTGCTGACGACGCGCCGCCGGTAAGAGAATCATTTTTGGAACTGAGCTTTTTCAGCACACTGTTCAGGGAAGCGACCGACTTCTCAGGTTCTTCCTGATTCGGATGATCGACATATAATGCATCATAGAGCTGCTGGACACCGCCGTTGAGCTCCTGAACTTTTGTATTGATATTGGTCCCATTGGTCTCAAGTGCAGCGAGAGCCTCCTGCTTTCCGGTTATTGTATTCTGAATTCCGCTCAGCCCGTCGCTGACTTTCTTTGCCTCCTTGTACAAGGCAGTTGCCTCTGCTTTGCTTACCTGCACTTTCTCTCCCGCATCATTCGCATCATTGACCGCATTACCCAGGGCTGTAACATCTTTGGCAAGTGTACCGGACGCGGACCTGAGTGATTTCACCGAATCCTTCAGATCCTTCGTGGACAGGCTGTCCTGATCAACTTTCATCACATCATTGGCCTGTTTCACCGCTTCAGTAGTCTTTTCATTCACTGCATCGGTCTTTTCGCCAATACCCTCTGCCGTCTTCTCCAGAGAAGATCCGGCCTCCGCAAGAGTGTTCCCTGCACTCTCCGTATCCGATTTTGCGCTGCTCAGCTTATCCTGGGCATCGCTGATCTTGTCGTCCAGGGCACCTTTGGCAGAATCAAGCTTATCAGATGCTTTATCGATCTTTTCGTTCTGTTTGCCGATATCGCTGTTGGCCTCTTCGATCCGGCCTTTTGCGGTATCAATGACCTTATTTGCCTCGTCCAGCTTTCCTTTTACATCGGAAACCGATTCCTTTGCCTGGCTCTTTGCCTCTTCTGCAGCCGCTTTCGCCGCCGCGTTAATAATCTTGTCCTTGTCTTCGACTCCATCCAGCTTGTCACCGATGGCGTCCTTCACTGCATCCCGGATCGCTCCCTCGTCAATATCAGCATCTCCGGAAGCGGAAACCTTGTCCAGACCATCTGTACTGATCTTGTCGATACTGTCCGGGATCGCATTCTTCATGTCATCTACAGGAACACTGATCGCGTCCACAGCATCGGAAGCGTCCTTAATGGAGCCGGCAGCGCTCTCTGTTTTCTTCTTGGCACCCTCCCCGACACCGGCGGCGTCTTTTTTCGCCTGATCTGCAGCTTCTTTCGCCTCTTTGGCACTCGACTGCGCTTCCTGCGAGGC
>OCTW013431295.1_pt1 | contig 11857 bp, 15 predicted proteins | sample 1539671 | NCBI WGS metagenome assembly OCTW01 (sample SAMN02144230, study PRJEB22623) | gut metagenome | biome: sheep rumen | host: Ovis aries | place: New Zealand | reverse complement strand
GGGGTATGCCTTTTTTGTCTATTAAATAACTTCTATAAAAACAATAAATTCGACAAATCGAATTTACACAAAATATTTTACACTATGATTAAATGAAGGAGGAAATATGGATAGACTGCAGGCTTATCAGCAGTATCAACAGGTAACCAGATTTTAAACTTGGTAACTTTTGTAGTTACCCAGCTTGCAATGGGGATAACGGTCTTAATTGCACGCTATATTGGTGAGAAAAGAGATCGGGCCAGTTATTGGTGGCTCAACACTCATCTTTACCATCATTTCAACAATCTTATTGATCATTACGGTCTTCTTCTCATCACCAATCTCAAAACTAATATAAGCACCTACGCAGGCATTAACACAAACAAGTGCCTATGTTCGTATATGTGGATCAGGCATCTTCTTTATTGTCTTCTATAATATTTTATCAGCAATATTTAGAGGATTAGGTGATAGTAAATCACCACTACTATTTGTCGGTGTTGCTTGTATTGTCAATGTCATTGGGAATTTGGTATTAGTTGCAGGTATGCATTTAGATGCATCTGGAGCAGCTCTAGCAACAGTATTTGCTCAGGGCATCAGTGTGCTCTTTGCGCTAATATTATTTATGAAACGAAAGAGAGATTTCTCATTTAACACACATAGTATACGCGCATTGAAAATTGGTATTCCCCTTGCCTTACAGGAGTTCTTAACCCGGCTCTCATTTTTAGCCCTTTGTGCTTTTGTGAATCGCTTAGGACTAGAAGCTTCACCTGGCTATGGTGTTGCATGTAAGACTGTCAACTTTATTATGCTTGTACCAAGTTCACTCATGCAGTCAATGGCATCATTTGTTGCTCAAAATGTGGGTGCAAGCATTGGTTACAGGAATGGGTAATGGATTGACAATCGGGGTAGTAGTATTTACATTTATATTCTTTAAAGGTAATCATCTTACAGCTACCTTTACTACAACTCCAGGTGTCATACAGCAAAGCTATAATTATCTTAAAGGCTTTGCACTAGAGACAATTGTGACAGCTGTACTCTTCAGTATGGTAGGTTATTTCAATGGCCATGCTCAATCATTATGGGTTATGATACAGGGCTTAATACAGACCTTACTTGTCCGTTTGCCCCTTGCTTTCTATATGTCCATACAGCCGCATGCAAGCCTTACAAACATCGGCTTAGCAGCACCAACTGCTACAGCATTTGGTATTATCTTGAATATATGTTTCTTCTTCCACCTACAAAAGAAACTCAATGTGGCATAAGCTCAAACTTATGCCTTTTTATTTATATTGTTTTTAAGAACACTTTCTTCTCACTTGTTTTTCAAGATACAAATGTATATCATAATGGCAAAAGAGGAAACATATGATGAAGAAACTACTATTATGCTGTCTTTCGCTATTATTAGTAGTAGGTTGTAGTTCAAAAACTACTAAAGTAAATAAAAAGAAAGAAACGAAAGTACAGTTAAAAACATATACATATCAAACATCATCAATCGTTGGTGATAATCAGCCATATAGCTTTATTGAAGTTGTAAGAGAGATCAAGAAGAGTAATAAGAATGTAGAAGTGAAAAAGAATAGTTCAACAAGCTATAGCTTAATCGCAAAAAAAGCTGGTCATAGTACCATCCAGTTTATCTTCAACGACAAAATCTATAAAGTAACACTAAAGATTTATGATAAAAACAATCAGACTTTATTTTCAAAAATGCCAGCTGAATTAATTGAATATGGTAATAAATATCCAGAAGTAAAGCCTTTTGTACTTGGCTATACAGATATAAAACATAGAGAAACATCAACACCTGATATATCATGGGAAATTGATGCTTATTTAAAATATCAACAAGTTCCTTATTTTTATCAGTATGATGAGCGCTGGGGTTATCGTGAATATGGACAAAATTATATGGCCATTAGTGGCTGTGGTCCTACTGCAATGAGCATGGTTTATACATATTTGACAAGAAAGACAAATATGAACCCGCTAGCCATGGCTTCATGGGCTAATCAACAAGGCTATTATAAATTAGGCTATGGAACGAATTACAACTTCTTTTCTGAAGGTGCAACAAAGCTAGGCTTGAAATATGAAATACTTGCTAATAACGCTGGAACATTGGATGATGCCTTAAAGGCAAATAGACTTGTTGTAATGAATGTTAAGCCTGGTGACTTTACGAAGAGTGGTCACTATATTCTTATTGTTGGTAAGCAAGATGGAAAACTTGTAATAAGAGATCCTAACAGCCGTATCAATTCTCATCAGCTATGGGATGAAGGGCGTGTACTTGCGCAGAATAAACAGATGTTCTCATACTATCTTTAGGCATAGAGATCTACTCTATGTCTTTTTTTAAAGGGATTGTTTGTGTTAAGATGTTGGGGAGGTGAGTGGAAATGTTGTTGAAGGAAATGAATGGTTATTATCGGTTTAATAAAGAACGTTTAAAACAATGGCTGATAGAAAATCAATATATGGAACAGGATTATGATGGTGATATCTATGATCTTGTCTTTGATAGTAGTTTTATGGATGTTCTTGAAGAAAACAAAGCAATGATCAGGACAACACCAATTCGCAAGAAGTACCAGAATAGAGATCAGTATGAAGCACCATTCATGATCCCCATGACATATTCAAATCTTCATCTAGAAAACTGTGTCATACTTGATACCGAAACAACAGGCTTGTATCGAGATGATGAAGTGATTGAATTATCAGTCATTGATATGCTAGGAAGAGAACTCTATCATTCCCTCTATTGCCCACAAAAGAAAATAGCCCTGAGTGCAAGTAGGGTTAATGGAATTACGAATCCAATGCTTAAGGATGAACCTCTTTTCAAAGATGAATGGGAAGCTATTAAAGAGGCGATTGGACATAGAAGAATAATCGGACATAATATTGAATTTGATTATCGCATAACTCTCTCTACCGCAAAGCGTTATCATATTCCTGAAAGTGAAGTGATGATGCTTTTTAGAGATAGGATAGATTCAAGACTAATCGCTAAAAAATATATAAAGAATGCTGAAAACTATAAATTAAATACGCTTTGTACAATGTTTGGTATTACTGATCCCCAGAAACATCGTGCAACCTATGATTGTCTAATGACTCTTCAGTTCTTAAGAGCCCTAGAAACATATTTACTCAATAATGGCTATCATAACCCATCAAGATACAATCATCTCTATGGGCAGGGGGAGGATGAAAGAAAAATGCAAGATATAAAAAAAGCAATCATTTATGGCTATAAGGCAGGTAAGTCTATTGAAGATCTTTCAATCTTTTATGGCATCAGTAGATTAGATATAGCTAAGCTTATTAAAGAAAACCATTTAGATATTCGTGTTGATCCTGAAGTGAGACAGAAACTTGAAATACTGCAACAAGCATATAGTGATCAAAGTGATTCGTTACTTATAGAATTCTGCCTCAAATATGCATCTAGAGAAGATATCTACTTAGTTTTAGGTAAATAAAAAGCTAATTCTCTTTTGAGAACTAGCTATTTTTTTACACGAATACTTTCAATAACAGGCTGCTGATCCTTTGCGACAGTTCCATTGTTATCTAAGACAGGGGTATTCCAGGCAATCTGATCAACAACATGCATGCCCTTCGTCACTTTACCAAATGCTGCATATTGACCATCAAGTCCCGTATTATCATCTTGCATGATGAAGAATTGTGAACTTGCTGAATTATAATCAGAACTTCTGGCCATGGAGATTGTTCCTCTTGTATGAGAAATATTATTCTCTACACCATTCTGGCTAAATTCACCTTTAATTGTCTTTTTACTGCCACCAGTACCATCTCCCTTAGGGTCACCACCCTGAATCATAAAGGTATCAATGATACGATGGAAAGTAAGACCATCATAGAACTTTTCATTGACAAGCTTTATAAAGTTATCAACAGTAATAGGCGCTTGTGTACGATCAAGCTTCACAGTAATATCACCATAATTCTTGACCTTAATGACAACAACAGGATGATCATTAACAGAAGATTTTGTTTTTGTGTTACAAGCTGTTGTAAGAGCGAGTGTTAAACATGTAAGTAGGATTGTAAGTATACGTTTCATAGTGTTCCTCCATGAAAACTATTATGTCATATTTTACATTTATCATCTAGAAAAAAACAATATATAGGGGTATTCTTGTTATTGGTGATACTTAATGAAGAAAACAAAGATAGGTTTGTTATGGGAACTTTTTCTTAATACCCTTTACTTATCAGCTTTTACTTTTGGTGGAGGCTATGTGATTGTCTCGATGATGAAAAATAGATTCTGTGATCAATTACATTATATTGATGAAGAAGAAATACTTAATCTTGTCGCTATTGCCCAATCAGCACCTGGAGCAATAGCTGTAAATGGCGCAATTGTTTTAGGCTATAAAATGGCAGGAATTCTCGGTATTCTTGTCTGTGCATTAGGTACAATCATTCCACCATTTGCGATTATCTATATTGTCTCCATCTTTTATGATGCCTTTGTTGCCAATGTCTTTATTAAGAATATGCTTATTGGTATGAGAGCAGGCGTTGGAGCAATTATTGTTTCGGTTGTTTATGATATGGGGAAGGGTGTGTTGAAGGACCATAAGATTAGGAATGCATTCATCATGATTGGTGCTTTTATCCTAAATTACTATTTTAATGTGAATATTGCTTATATTGTGATTGGATGTATTACTATGAGTTTAGTTGATACATTTCTTATTAAGAAGGTGAAAGTATGATTTTATGGCGTTTATTTATAGCGTTCTTTAAAGTGGGTATACTGTCATTTGGTGGGGGCTATGCTTCCATGCCCATCATTATTGAACAGGCCATTACACATAACCATTGGATCACCATGTCCACCTTCACAGATCTCTTTACGATTTCCCAAATGACACCAGGTCCTATTGCCATCAATGGATCAACATTTGTAGGTGAGGCAGCAGCGGGCATGCCTGGGGCTATTGTTGCGACTATTGGCTGTGTTCTACCATCAGCTGTCATTGTTAGTGTATTAGCTTATCTCTATGTACGCTATAAGGACTTAACAGTCATGGATAATGCTTTAGCTTTTCTACGACCAGCAGTTGTTGCAATGATTGCAATTAGTGGGATTACAATATTATTGGACGCTTTCTTTAAAAATAGCACGATATCTTTTTATGCTATTAAATACCATGCTGTCATTGTCTTTATTATCTGTTTGGTGTTATTAAGAAAGTTGAAGTGGAATCCAGTTATTGTGATGCTTTTAGCAGGTTTATCAGAAGTTATAATCAATCTTATATAATCCCATTTATAAGAATTAACAGTGAGGAATATTTATGGAAGAAAGTAAAAAAGAAGGATTAATATTTGCGGTTGATGTTGGTGCATTGATGCTTTATGCGGGTGCTGAAGTCTACCGTGTGAATGATACCATCATTCATATGCTGAAAGCATTGGAAATAGATAATGTTGAAGTATATGTGTTATCCAATGGTATCTTTGCTTCCACAAATGAACAGAGCATTGTCCGTAATGTTACATTAGGACCAATACATCTAGGAAAAGTCTCAGCCATCAACCAATTATCAAGAGACTTAAGTGCTCATCGTATTAATCTTGAAGAAGCAAAAGCACGCTTTGAAACCATCAAACAAATGACAACTGCCAAAGATTATATTCTCATACTAGCAAGTGGAATTGGAGCAGGAGCCTTTGCATATATATTTGGAGGAAATATCTTCGATGCACTTTTTGGCTTTATCAATGGCATAGCTTTAGAAGCACTCTTTCTTGCAAGCGTCATGCGTAAGCGAAGCCGCTTTATCCGCAATATCTTTGGAGCTGCCTTTGTCACAATATTGACAATTATTTATATCAAGATCTTTACCAATCTCCATATGGGTAAGATTATCATTGGCTCAATCATGCCTCTTGTCCCAGGTATTGCCCTAACAACAAGTATTCGAGATCTCTTTTACGGTGATTATCTATCCGGTGCTATTCACTTGCTTGATGCCTTGTTGACAGCAATGTGCATTGCTGTAGGTGTGGGTAGCGTGATGAGTGTGTTTAGAATGCTTGGAGGTTTATTATGATTATTCAGTTCTTAGTTGCCATGGTAGCCACGGCTGCCTTTTCAGTGCTCTATAGTGTTCCTAGAAAAAACATTCTTCCAGGAGCTGTTGCAGGAGGAGTAGGGTGGATCATTTACTTCACATTAGAAAAAGCAGGAGCAGACACAATAGTCTATGCCTTTACATCAGCCTTCTTCTTAGGTGTGATTTCAAGAATCTGTGCCGTACTCTTTAAAACCCCGGTCACACTTTATCTTTTACCAGGTATCTTCCCCATTGTACCTGGGGCTGGTATCTACTACACAGCTTATTATTTCTTTATGAATGACATGGCATCATTTGCGAAAAATGCGACAGAAACAACGAAGATAGCTCTTGCTATTAGCTTTGGTATCATCTTTGCTCTCTCCATCCCCCATGGTGTCTTTAGCTTATTAAGCAAACTTAAAAAAGATTAAGGTAGAAGAAATAGTATCAAGGCTATTTCTTTTTTGTTATGATATGGATGGGTGAGAAATATGTTGAAAAAAATAATACGATTGGTATTATGCTTAATCATACCAATCATCATGATGACTGGTTGCAACGCTCCAAAGAAAGTAAGCAAGCCAACTCATCAAGAAACTGTCTCAATTGATGTCAATGGAGCCTATACAACTAAGCATGATGTCGCACTCTATCTTCATACCTACCATAAACTCCCAAAGAACTTCATTACAAAAAGAGAAGCAAGAGAACTAGGCTGGCAAGGTGGAGGATTGGATGGCATCAAAGATGGCTATTGTATAGGTGGTGATCGTTATGGTAATTATGAAAAACACTTACCAACGAATCAAAATTACCATGAATGTGATATCGAAACAATGCATCAAGAAAGCCGTGGCACAAAACGCCTTGTCTACAGCAACAACTTTGATATCTATTACACTGAAGATCATTACAACACCTTTATAAAAGTCTATTCAGGAGGCGAGGCATGAACACTTACTATCTCGATTTATCAACCTGTCAGTTTAAAGACGACCTCTATAAAGTCTTTCAGGCAATACCTGCTCAGGTTCATCCGGATAACTTAGATGCGCTCTATGACTTACTTACAAGCATCACTGAAGAAACAAGAATCTTTATCAATCACCAACAAAAGTATCAAGACCGTTATCCCGAATACTTCAATGCCTTCAGACAACTATGTAAAGATGCTATGATTGACAATAATCTTTTAGACATAAAATTTATTGAAAAACACTAAGGTATGCATAAGCATGCCTTTTATGTTAGAAGATAATTACATTACTTTAAAAACTGTAGGAGTATTTGTGAGCGCTTAAAAAATATGTTAAAATAGCCTATAGTTTTAATTGGTAGGAGGGTATAAAGGAGTGAAAAGAGAAGAAGCTGAACGCATTATAAAAGATACAACCATGAAACTCATTGCAAAAAATGGTTTTGGCATCCTTCTCAATGCGTCAGATTACAGATGAATGTGGTATTAACGAATCATTAATGTATCGCTACTTTGAAACAAGAGAGAATCTACTTAAGAAATGTTATGAGGAGCTTTATCATAAAATCATCGCTGTACATAAAGATGTGGATATAGAAAAACTCCAAAATGGAGAAATTATTGAAGCATTTTATAAGATGTATATAGAGATGATTGACTTGTTGATCAGTGAAGATTATCGGACATTATTCTATTATGAATATTGTGAATACTTAAATATTAAAGCTGATCGAGATGTCTTTGAGAAGAACACGGTACTTAAAGATATTATGAATGAACTTAAAGTAGTTGTACCATCAACAATTACTGATGAAGAAGGACGTATTCTTGTTTATTTTCTAATTGATATGACAAGTTGTTTTGCAAAGAGAATTATTCGTAAGAATTTACCAAATAATGATGAAACAAAAGAATATATTTGGCGTATACTGCAAGCAGGAATAACGAATTTAATGAAGTAGAAGGAGAAAGTATATGGAATTTGATATGAATGTATTTGATTGTTTTATGAATCAAGCATTATTAGGAGTAGAAGACAAAGAACACTTTAATGCCATGACGATAGGCTGGGGAGCACTAGGTACAATGTGGGGTAAGCCATGTTGTACAGTTTATGTACGACATAGCCGCTATACCCATGAGTTGCTAGAAGATACAGATATCTTCACAGTATCATTCTTTGATCCAAAGTATAAGAAGAACATGGTTGTCTATGGCCAGAAGAGTGGCAGAGACACAGACAAAGAAGCAATCTCAGGCTTCACACTTGAGAAGAAAGGTGAAGGTGTTGGCTTTAAAGAAGCAAAAAAGACGCTTGTATGCCGTAAGCTATATAAACAGACACTCGATACAAACTTAATGCCTCAAGACATTGTTGAAAAGCATTATCCAAATGGTGATGTCCATGATATGTATATTGCTGAAGTCTTAGAGATTATAGAATAACCTGGAAATCCCAGGTTTTTTATTTCTATATTATTTTCTAAGAATGCAGTTAAGCCAACGATTATCTCTTTGTAGGTTATCACCAGTTATACTTGTCTCAACAATATGAAAATGGCCAATATAGTCTTTTATTGTCTCTTTTGTTAAATCAATATAGTAACGCCCATCACGTATACCTACATAGTTCCCATATTTAAAGGATACATACATGATACCTTCATCCTTTAATATCTTATAGCATCCTAGAAAGACTTCTTTTAAGTCTTCTTGAGGAATATGGAGCAGTGAGGCACAGGCAAAGATTGCATCAAAGCTATTATAGAGTTCCTCATGTTTGATGATATCAGTCGCATTTAAATTGAGTTTGTTGATATTTTCAGGAACATTATTGAGGAATGCTTTAACTGGATCTAAGGCTGTTACGTGGTAGTTGGTGATAAAATGTTTTGTGTCACGTCCTGAACCACAACCTAAATCTAATATATGATCATTAGGTTTTAAGTACTTTTCGAACATATTATATGTTTTTGTCATATTGGTATTTATTGTTTTTTCAGTATATTCTTTAGCATGTTTTTCGTAGTATTGTATTGTATTAGTCATTATAAACCACCTTTATCTTGATAGTATTCTTCTAGGAAGTGTTGTTCTTTTAAAATTATACGATTTTTATAATCCTGATTCATCTGTGACCATAGTGTTGGATTAAATTCAACAATATTAAGATCCTTTGAATACATGACAAAACGTTTACGTTCAAACTTCTCAAACGGGTTATCAAGCAGACTTTTCTTGATCTTTGTATCATTATTTAAATAGTCTGCAGTATACGCACAGTTAGCTTTATCAACAGGTAGCTTTCTGGCAATACGATTAAGGTAGAATTGTCTGTATTCTTCAACAAGCGCATCTAGGCGTACTTCACCTTCTTTATCAGCTAGCTTAAACATCGATAATATAAAGACAAGTTTAAATGAGAAGGTCAATGTATTCTCATCAATGAAGTCTTCAAAGTCTTGTAAGAGTGTTTCATCATTATGTATCTTTAGATGTTTATCTTTACGAATATGTTCAATATCACTGGATGAGAAATAAGGCATAATACGATTACCAATAGGCAAGGATAAAGACGAATATTCTTTATGACTTCTTACCCATGTTCTCAATGTTTGTGTGCCAATATAAAGTTCTCTTGCAGCTTGTTCTAGAGAAAGATAACCATTATATTTCTCTTCAAATGTTAGAATATCAACTTCCTTCATCGTTATTTCATGTTCGGATAAACCAAGAATCTTGAGATATTCATTATTTGTCTTTTTAAGACCCATAAATGGGCTATAGGTAGAGAGATGAAATAAAGAGTTGAAATTCCAAGGTGTTAGTTTTCCATCATAATTATCCACTACATCAATCACATATAAACACTCTTTACCTGGATAATGACGCACACCGCGTCCTAATTGTTGGAGATAGAGGACTTTGGATAATGTAGGTCTAGCCATGACAACTATTTCCGTCTGGGGTGAATCCCATCCTTCACTAATTTGTTGGCAGGAAGTAAGAAACTGTATTTTCTTGTTTCGATAGTCTTTAAAGATTTGATCATTCTCTTTATTACCACCATATACATCTCGAGCAGTCAAACCAGCTTCATTAAACATCTCAGCAATTTTTTTAGCATGTTGGATATTGACACAGAATACGATACCTTGCTTATAGAAATTGTTTCTAGGCATGAAGTACTTTTTTATTGTTGAGGTAATAAGTTCATTTCTAGAATCAATAACCAAACTTCTTTCTAAGTCAGCATAATTATAATCTTTGCCATTATATCTCACTTCACTAAGATCAATATTACTTTCTACTCTGAAACATCTAATATTTGTAATAATATTTTTTTCAACAGCTTCTTCGAGTGACATATGTTTATCATATTCACCAAAAATATCCTGAAGCTTTTTCATATCTAGACGTTCATCAGTAGCAGTTAAACCAACAAGATACTTTGGATTAAAGTAAGTCAAAGTCTTATGACAATTTACAGCCTGAGCATGATGTGCTTCATCAAAACAAATATAATCGTAATAATCACTAGGCAATCTATTTCTAGAAATAAATGATTTATTATAGAACTCAATCGTGATATTAAGATGATGACGTAAATCTTGAACTCTATTTTCCCAGTCTTCTTTGACTTTATGAGAAGGCACCATAATAAGCACTCTATGAATCTTTCCTTCTCTAGCGAGATTATTGAGATCTTCCAAGACAATTTGTGATTTTCCTGTACCTGTTGGCAGTACCACAAGTGCAGTTGTTTCGCCATTAGCACGATGCTTCTTTAAGTCTTCTAGGATTGTCTCTTGGTGCTCATAAAGATGAACTTTTCGCTTTTCTTTGATGAATGTTGAGGGCTTAAAATGAGAAGACGCGCCAAAGTAATGCTTAATACGTTCAATTACACTATTCTTGAACATCAAATTTTCAGCAGAAAAACGATATACTTTATAATTATAAAGTGCTAACGTATTCTGTTTCTCTAACTGTTGCGCATATCTGTCATTACCAATAATCACTGGATGGTGATATGTAACTCCATTCTCTTCAATTGCTATATTGCCATTATCTCTTTCAAGGACATAATCAATAGAACCTGTATGTCCATTGTTGAGAGATACAGGAACTTCTTTATTTAAATAAGCTAAAGCATCATTCCCATAGATATCCGTAAACACATCTTCAAATTTCTTCTCCAATGGTGTGTTATCAACATGTCCTTTAGAAAATGCATTCCCTTTATCTTCTAGCTGAATATCATCAACCTTCTTATTCAACCATTCCTCAACCTGAGAATAAATACTATTATCAATCATATTGAATCGATAAAGCAAATCATATCTATTTACATACTTATTCTGCATCTCACAGTATTTTGAATAGTCAAATATATGATCACCAATTTGTTTACATAAATTATCATCAACAATGATACATATATTATCTCGTTCATAAACATAAGAATGATGACCATCATCATAGAGATAATCTTCAATTAACCTAAGATTTAAAGCTCCTATTTTATCATTATCCATACTAATCTCCTGTGACTTCTATTCTACCATATCTTATATATCTCAATAACAATATTTGTTTTCACTTTTCATAGTGATAAACCTGAATTTAAGATGCAAGGATAAAAATAAAATAGAAGTTTTAATAGTAAAAGACATCTTTAAATATATTATTTTATGACTATGATGTCATGCTATCGATAATATTACATGAAAGTAGATTTGGTGGTACAAGTGGAGATATAAATAAT
>OCTW011547865.1_pt1 | contig 11857 bp, 6 predicted proteins | sample 1539671 | NCBI WGS metagenome assembly OCTW01 (sample SAMN02144230, study PRJEB22623) | gut metagenome | biome: sheep rumen | host: Ovis aries | place: New Zealand | reverse complement strand
CTTACGGGCAAACCGCTGCTCGTGACTGAATGGAGTTTTCCCGCGCTCGACACGGGGCGTCCCTGCCTTAACGGAGCTGGTCAGCGGTTCGGAACGCAGGCGGAGCGCGTCGAGGCCTCCGCGCTTTTCGCCCGCACGCTGCTCTCGCTGCCATATGTGCTTGGCTATTCTTATTTCATGTGGGTCGATCAGCCCGCGCTCGGCACGAACGGCGAGAAGCCGGAAGACTCGAATTATGGTCTCGTGTCCGAGGAGGGCGTTCCATACGCCGGGCTTACGGAAATGTTCGCGCGGCTGCATGCGGAATTGCGCGGCGGCGCCATGCGCCCGGCCATGCCGCAGGAATCGGCCGCTCCGCCGCCGCAGTCGCGCTCGACCGCCGACGCCTTCCGCTCCGCCGCGGCGGGCGACGGCGCAGACGTGCGGTTCTCGCGCGACGGCGATCGCTGGGAAATCTCCAACGCAGCGGGGCTTTCGCTACGCGGGAGGCTCGGCGGGGCGGACATGGTGGGCGAGGTCTCCGTCGATTCCACGCCATATGGCAGATACACCGGCATGGTCCAGCTCGTCGCGCAGAACGGCGACGTCTTCTGGGCGATGCCGGAATGCGTCACGGCAGTGGATCATGGGCGTTCTGGCGTGTGCGGCACCATCCGTTTGACGGCGACGGGTCGCGCCGCCGGGTTTTCCTTCTCGCTCGAGCACTGCATTACGGTCGCGCCGGACAGGACGGACTTCCTGTGCGAAATCGTCGGTGTGGAGAACACCGGTCGCTCGGCATTTTCGATCAGGCGCCTCTATATGTGCCCGTTCGCCGCAGAGGCGCGCCCTGGCGTGCTGAAAGGCGTTCCGAACCTCTGGAAAGGCATTCGTGAATGTAGCTGGAGGATGTCCGGCGGGCGGCTATACGGCATGGCTTCCTCCGATCCGTCGGTGCAGTGGTTCAACCTCTGGATCGACGCGGACGGGCGCCAGCACCCGGACATTGATTTCGCGCCCGAAACTGACTTCCTCCTCTCGCCGGGCGAGCGCTACTCGCCAAAGTCTCCAATGTCTGCTCGCGCCATCCTCCGCCTCGCAGAATGATTTTCCGTGAAAGGCAAAGGCGCGACAGCGACGAGACTCCGAAACTCCACGCAGCGAAAGCAACAGGCGAAATTGCAACTTATCGCGTGATGGCTTTGGTCCCCAAAATGCCCCCGTTCCTGTATTCGCGCATGGAAACCCCGTACCTTTTCTTGAAGAGGTTCTTGAGCGCGTTGGCGTTTTTGAAGCCGCACAGGTCGGGTATCGCGCCGATGGCGATGCGCGTGTCCTTGAGTCGCCGCGAGACCTCGGCGAGCTTCGCGTCGGTTATCAGGCGTCCGACGGATTCCTTCTGCGTCTCGCGGAAGCGCAGGTCGAGCAGCGGACGCGACACGCCGAGATGCGCGGCCACGTCGCCGGGCGTGATCCCTTCCACGGCGTGTTGCTTGATGAATTCCCTCGCCCGATCGACGAGTATCTGCGCGGGCGGCAGATGCGGCATCGATTCGCGTATGACGACGCGGCTTACGCCGAAGAACACATGCCGCTTTCCGAGCGGCTTGCGGCTTTTCATCATCTTGTCCAGCAACGCGGCGGCGGCGGCTCCCTCTGCATGGAAGTCGGGCTCGATGCTTGAAATACCGGGCGAAACGCTGTCGCAGATGTACGGGTCGTTGTCGATGCCGAGAAGCGAAATCATGCCCGGCACTTTCAGCCCGGCCCTCTGCGCCGCCGCAATCACCTCCGTCGCGCGCATGTCGTTTGCCGTGAGAACGGCGGCGGGATATTCGAGATTCGCAAGGAACTCCGCGAGCGGCGGCGCGTCTCTGTCGGCGTCGAGCCCGGACGGTTTGTAGATTTTCGCCTGGCCGAAGCCTCTGGCCGCCACCGTCCTGCGGAAGGCCTCTTCGCGGCGTCTTGACCATTCATGGTCGTTTCTGTCGTTCACGTAGGCGAACGTCCTGTAGCGCCCGGATTCGGAAAACGCCTTTATGGCGCACTTGGCTATTTCGTCCGCGTCGTTGCGAATGACCACCAGGTTGGACTCCCTTTCCACAAGTTCGGGTGGCTCGTAATCCATCACCACGACGGGGCACGGCGCCGAGGCGAGCGCACCGGCAATGTCTGCGTTTTGCGGCCCGGAACAGACGACGCCATCCATCCTCCCTCCCTCCCCGAAGAAGGCGGCGATCTCGTTCCGTTCGCGCAGAACACGCAGATTCCAGCGATGGACGGCACCAAGATACGAGAAGAATCCCGCAAACTTGCGCTGCGCGGCGATATTCGAGAGCAATAAGGCGATTGCGACATTCGGCATATTGGATTTCATGGTTGCGCATTATACCAAACCGTGCGGACCAACGCAACACCGTTATTGACAAAGTGATAAATATCTTATCTGCATAATGATGTTCGCTTGCCTTCTTTATGATAAAATACATATCGAAATGGTCAAGACCGCATCAAAAAACTACAAGTGGATTCTGCTGGCGCTTCTCTCCGCGACGTATTTTCTCGCGCAAGGCGCCCGGCAGATATTCAACGCCGTGCTGCCGCAGATCAAGGCGGACTTCGCCGGCGCAGGGATCACCGACACGCAGCTCGGGCTCGTCGGGAGCGCGTTTACGCTCGTCTTCGGCCTTGCGATTCCGTTTGGCGGCGTGCTGGCCGACTTCTTCAGCCGCAAGTGGATGATCGTCGTCGGCACGCTTCTCTTTGCCGTCGGCATATTCTCGTCGGGCCTTGCCACGGGCGTTGTGCTGCTTGTCGTCGCATACGGCGTCGTAAACGCAGCCGGCCAGGCGCTTTTGCCGCCGTCCAATTCCTCCCTCATCGGACAGTTCCATGTCGAGACGCGCGCCACGGCGTTTTCGATCTACCAGATCGTGTTCTACGTCGGCATCGTCGTATGCAGTTGCGTGTCGGGATGGCTTTCGGGTCTTGGCGAGGGCGGCTGGCGGAAGGCGTTCTTCCTCTTCGGCGCGATTTCGGCCGCGTGGGCGTTTGCGCTCGCGTTCCTTCTGCGCGACACGCCGCAGGCGAAAGAAGAGGGAAGGGGGAAGAGGGTAGAGGACAAGGCGAGCGTTCGCGAAGCGCTTGGCGCATTCCTGTGCAAGCCGTCTGCGCTGCTTCTGATGGCGGGGCTCGGCTTCTACTTCTACGCGAAGTACGGCTTCAATACGTGGATCATCAACTACCTCCAGCGCGAGTTTCCGTCAATGACCGCCGCGTCAGCGTCGTTCCACGGCGTGTTCTGGTTCTACCTCGGCGCGGTTGTCGGTGTGTTCGCCGGAGGGCGCGTCTCGGATCGGTTCGCCGTCGCGCTCGGACGCCCCCAGGCGCGGTTCGACGTGAATGCTGCCGGGCTTGTGCTGTGCGTACCGGGGCTTCTTCTTTCCGCATTCGCGTCCACGGCCTCTCTCTGCATCGCCGGAACGGCGCTCTTCGGGTTTGCGACGGGCGTTTACGACTCGAACATCTATGCGTCGCTTTTCGAGGTCGTCAAGCCCCGCTACCGCGCGGCGGCGGTCGGGGTGTTCGGATGCGGCGGCAGCGTGATCGGCGCGTCAGGCCCCGCCGTCCTCGGCTGGATGAACGCGCACTTCTCCATGAGCATGGGAATCGCCTCGCTTTCGGCATTCGCACTCGCCGGTGCGGTCGTGATCTGCGTTGCACGAATCTTCTTCTTTGAAAGGGACAAGGTGCAGAATGTTTAACCACGGAATACACGGCAGACACGGAATTGTCGCCTTGGCGTTGATCGCCGGGGTTGCGCTGTCGTTCTGCGTCAAGGCGGCGGAGCTTGTGCGCGGCGCCTATCCGATTCTCACGACGCCCTATCTCGCGGACGGCGCGGTGGACTATGATTCGCTTGTGAAGGAGGCGCACTGGGTTGACGCGGCGGGTGTTCAGGGAATCATCTGGCCGCAGTCCGACGATTCCATCGACCTTTTGACTGTCGAGGAGAAGAAGCGCGGAATGTCCGCACTTGCGAAGGCGTCGAAAGGATTCCGTGCCCGTCTCTGTCTCGGCGTTGAGGGACGCAGCACGGAGGAGATGCTGGAACTCGCGCGTTACGGCGAAGAGCTATCCGCAAAATACGAGACCCGCGCTCCACAACTCTCAACTTTCAACTCTCAACTCTCAACTCGGATAGTCTTCATCTCCCGCCCCGCCGACGACTGCCGGACGCAAGAAGATTTGGAACGCTACTACGAGGCGCTTGCCGCCGTTGCGAAACGTCCCGTCATCATCCAGACCTACAACGGCGACAAATGCCCCGCGCCATCCGTTGAACTGCTTGTGAATCTGGCGACGCGGCATCCCGCGATATACGGCTGGGTCAAGGAGGAGGTGCGCGACGGATTCGAGGCGAACCGTCGCATGAAGGCCGAGCTTGCGGCGCGGCCTCCGCTCAAGACAATATTCAGCGCGTGGGGTGGATGGCAATGGCTCTACCAGTCGCGACGTCTCGGCTCGGAGGGCGTCATATCCGAACGCGCCGCGCTCGCGCCGATGCTTGCGGAAATCTGGCGGCTCATGGAATCGAAGGACGAAACGGGAAAACTCGATGCGGTGTATGCAAAATATCTTCTTGCAATCAACCTGATGCAGACGGTGCCCGGCGACCTTCGCGGATACCAGCTTGTGTTTTTCAAAGAGAAGGGGCTTTTCAAGACGACGGTCTCGCGCGTCTGCGCGGACAAGGCGAAAGATCCGTACAAGTGGAAACTCGAAGTCCTTGAAGTCGATGACGGCGTAAAGGCGGAAGTGATGAGGAGGTGCAGTGTTGAAGGACGTTGATTTTACCGGCAAGGTAGCTGTCGTGACCGGCGCGGCATCGGGCATGGGGCTGATGACGGCGCAGGAGTTCGCGCGTCTCGGCGCGAAGGTCGTGATGTGCGACGTGAACGCGGCGGCTCTCGCGGAGGCTGCGGGCGAAATCGGCGGATGCGCGTTCCCGTGCGCCGGAGACGTGCGCCAATACGCCCACGCCGAAGCCGCCGCGAAGATTGCCGCGTCGCTCGGCGGCTGCGACATCCTCGTGACGTGCGCGGGCGGCAACGAGGCGCGCTGCTGCAAGTCGAACGTGCCCTTCTACGAACAGCCGATCGACGTCATCGACTGGGGACTTGACGTAAACCTGAAGGGCGCGGTCTATTTTGCCCGCGCGCTGATGCCGCAGATGGTGGCGAAAAAGAGCGGTGTTATCTGCTGCCTCGGTTCCGTGACAGGTTTTGAGGGCGACGGCGTAGGGACGATGTACGGCACGGCGAAAAGCGGGCTGTTCAATTTCGTGAAAGGGCTTGCCCTCGCCGGTGGTCCTCACAACGTCCGCGCCGTCTGCGTGACGCCAGGTCCGGTCCTTACCCGTGCCGCGATGAGTGGCATGCCCACGGCGCTTGGACGCGCCGCCGAGACGCACGAACTCGTCGATGTCATTCTCTTCATGTGCAGCGACAACGCCTCGTTCATAACCGGCTCCAACCACGTCGTGGACGGCGGCCGCCTCTGCATGTACAGGCCGTTCGTCGCGCCGAAGGAGGTGGCGAAATGAAAGTGTCTGTTGTTCTCGCCGCGCTTGTCGTGTGCTGCGGGCTGGAGTTAGCCGCCGCCGATGTCGACCGTTCGCTGATGAGCGACGCCTACTGGAAGATATGGAACGACGCGGAGCAGGAGCGGATCGACGCCGATATCGAGAAGAACCGCAAGGCGGACGGAACGTTCGATGTCGATGCGCCAGACGGCGCCGCGGTGCGCGTGGAGCAGCTGACGCACGACTTCCGCTTCGGCGCGCACATCTTCAACTTCAACCAGCTTGGCTCGAAGGCGTGCAACGACGCTTACAAGGCGAGCTACGGCGCGGGCGGCCTCTTCAACCAGGCGACGGTGTCGTTCTACTGGATCGACCACGAGCCGACGCCGGGCGCGTTCCGCTTCGGCGGCGACTACTCCGACACCGAACGCTACTGGAACTCGCTTACACGCGAAGAGGCCATGCGCGAGCGCTACTGGCGGCGTCCCGCGCCGGGCCCGGTGATCGACTTTCTCAAGGCGAAGGATGTTGCCCTACACGGGCACATCCTCATATGGGGCAACGCCAAGCCGTATTGGATATACGACTGGTATTGTCCGGAAAGCGAGAAGCGCGTCATCGACGGCCTCGGCATACCGCGCCATTCGGCGCACTTCGGCTGGGAGCCGAGCGGACAGAACTGGCACATGGGCTACATGGGCAAGTGGGCGAAGGCGTGGTGCGGCGCGTACAAGAGCCTCGACGAAAAGACGCTCGCCGCTCGCCTCCCCGTTTTCACTGCCAACATGCGCCGCTTGTTCCGCAAGCGCGTATTCGACGTGGCGGGCGCTTTCGGCGGCGTCGCGGACAGCTGGGACGTGGTGAACGAGAGCGCGAAAGACTGGGTCCGCTACCGCAAGGCGCGCACGAACCTGCCCGTCTGGTTCAGCGTATATGGGCTTATGCCAGGCGACTATCCGCTGAACGCGCTTCTCGACGCGAAAGAGGCTTTCCCTGCATCGGCGCGGCTCGCCATCAACGACTACAAGATCGACGAAGCGTTCCTCGAGCAGACGAAGCAGCTGACGGAGGAAGGCGCGCGCATCGACATCGTAGGCTGCCAGATGCACATCTTCAACACCAACGACTGCATGCGGCTCGTGAAAGGCGCGGCGAACGTAAGCTGGGTCGGCACGCCGAAGACGATTCGCAACCACCTCGACATGATGGCGCGCGCCGGTCGCCCGCTCCACGTCTCGGAGGTCACGATCGCCGCGCCGGGAGAGGACCAGAGGAGCCGCGAGATGCAGGCGGTGCTCGTGCGCAATATCTACCGCGCATGGTTCTCGCATCCGGCGACGATGGGTATTACATGGTGGAACACCGTCGATGGCGCGGGCGTCGCCGGCGAGCCGCTCGTTTCGGGGCTTTTCACGCGCGACATGGAGAAGAAGCCGGCCTACCGCGCCCTCGACCAACTCATCAACCATGAATGGAAGACGACGCTCGACGTCAAGGCGACGGGCGGCAAGGTGGCCTTCCGCGGTTTCAGGGGCCGCTACCGCCTGACGTGGAAGGGAGCGGACGGCAAGCCGCGCGCGAAACTCGTTGAACTTCACTGATTTGACCAACTCGAATTACAGGAGGAAAGCAAATGAAAAAACTGCTCACAGCAATAGGCGCGGCGCTCGGTTTCGCCGCCACACTCAACGCGACAGAGATCAATCTCCGCGATTGGCTGCTAGACAATTTGCCCAAGGACATGACCATCGCCGGTTGCGTTTCGGACTATGGTGGGGCCAAAGAAGCGGGTGAGGGGGATTTCGGCTGCGAGAAGTTGTTCGACGGCGCTGGCACGGAATCATATGATAACAATAAGCGCTGGCTAGCAGGCAAGTCGAGTCTTACCAACGTACATGTGACGATCACGATTCCTAAATCGGCGATATCCACCGCGAAGAAAGAACTCGTGCTGAAGAGGTTTCGCCTGTATCGTAGCAGCGTTGCCGAACGTGCGCCGACGAAATGGGTCGTATCCGGATCGAACGATGGCATCGGATGGACAGTGCTCCACAATCAGAGCACAGCTGCGACATGGACGGGCCTTAGCAACGAGGTCATGCTGGCGGAAAACACCGAACCGTTCCGCTATATCAAGTTCGAGCCGAAGACTTCCAACTATGCCTACAATTGGAAAGTTGGTCTTCAGGAAATAGAGTATTTCGTTGAGGAAGTCCCGCAGAAGCCTGGCGTGAATCTGCGCGACTGGCTGACGGAGAAAGGCGTGACAGTTGCCGACTGTGTTTCGGGCGACGGCCATAACTCCAGCTTCGGGCCGACCATCCTCTTCGACGGCACGAACAGCGTTTCGAACACGACAGACGCCAAGAACAACCGCTGGCTCGCGAAGAAAAATGCCGGCGACACGGCGTATGCGACGATTTCCGCGCCGGACGAGTTGTTCGCCAGCGATGCCGACGGCCTTGTCCTGCGGCGCTACCGCATCTATCGCAATTCCGATTTGAATGACGCCCACTATCTCAGGCGCGCTCCGGCGACATGGAGGGTCTTAGGGTACGACAGCAAAAAGGACACGTGGGAAGTTATCGACGACCGCTCTTCAGTCGCGGCCGATTGGCTTGAACCCGGCATCGGCAAGAAGGCGTATGTCGAGTTTGAAGTTCCGGCGGCGGGGCGCACGCCGTATCGCCAGTTCAAGTTCGAGCCACTGGAATCCGGCGTAGAATTCCACGAAACAACAACATCTTTGGAGTGGCGGATAGGCGCGATGGAAATCGAGTATTTCGTCGAGGAAGCCCACGCCGCCGCCAATCTGCGGACGTATCTGGAAGGCAAAGTAGCCGTGGTCACGGGGGACGGCGCCCACAAAGACTACGGTGCGGAGAAGTTGTTCGACGGCGAAGGCATGAACAATAACAAGGTCTCCACTGAAAGGTGGCTTGCCGGAGAGAACGATATCACTACGGCCAGCGCGACGATCGAGATACCTTCCGACGCGCTGCCAGTCGGCAAAAAGGGCCTCGCGGTGAAGAAAATCCGTTTGTGGCGCTGCATCGACATCTATTACAACAATGACGGCCTTTACCGTGCGCCCCAAACGTGGGTCTTCTACGGCTCCAATACCGGGAATGACGGCGATTGGACGGAAATCCAGCGGCAGAGCGAACCTGTCGCGTGGAATAATGACATGCTGTCGTTTGATGTGGCATTGCCGGATAACGACACGCCGTTCCGCTTCCTCAAGTTCCTGCCGTTGTCGTCGAAATATACCGCCGGAACATACAAGGTCGGATTGCGGGAGCTTGAATATTTCGTGGCGGAGGTAGAGCCCGACACGGTCGTCGTGCGCGGCTCGCTCGGCGACGATGTGGGGGACTCGTCGCATGGCTACGGGCGCGTCAATGGCGTGAGCGCCGACGACACGCTGACAATCACGGCGAAAACGCCGTCCTATGCAAACGGCGTGAAGTACGAGGCGACCGGCTACACGCTCGAGACTTCCACCGACGGCGGCATTACGTGGGGCGCGGCGACGAGCCACAACGGAACCTCCGCGACAATTGCCTACAACGGAACGCCAACACGCCTCACATGGCAGTGGTCGCCCGTCGCCTATCAACTGAATGCCCACGCCGACGAAGGCAACGAGACGGTGACCGTCTCGCCCGCCTCCGCCGACGGCTACTATGCTGCCGGGACGGCACTCACCGTCACGGCGGCGGGTGCGACTTCTCCGACTGTCACGACGTTCAAGGAATGGGACGTGCAGCCGGAGGGCGCCGTGGCGGACGGCGCGACGATCAGCTTCACCATGCCCGCCACGCCGACCGAGGTGAACGCCGCTTTCACGCGCCCATGGACTTATGTCGCGGCGGGCGCGATCGCGAACTACCCAGACTACAACGCCTACGCCGCCGTGACGGACGGCAACTGGCTCTTTGTCGTCGCGTCGCGCAAGGCCAACGACGTTAGCGCCGAACAGTATTTCTGCCTGAACGCCTATGTGAAAGGCTCCGGGCGGCTTGATCTGGCGACGCTCCATACCGACCTTGAGACCGAGGACACGCGGCTCTATCCGCTCTCGGGCGTCAACGCCACGGCCATGTACAAGCCGCCGGAACTCTACGCAAGCTGGAACGACGGTCGCGGCAAGGTTACGTCGGTCGTCGTCCCTGACGACATCTTAGACGTCGAGGGCGCCGCGTTCGGCAGCTGCCCGAACCTCGTCTCGGCGACGCTGGAAGGCAATCTGGAGAAGTGGAACATCTTGACTGGCGGTGCGACCGGCGCGTTCAACGACTGCCCGGCTCTCGAGCGCGTGGAGTTGCCGTCCGCGACTGCCCTGCCGCACCACATCTTCGCGGGCAGCGCGCCGGAAGTCATCTTCGCGGGCAATCCTCCGACGACGATTGGAACAGGCTGGGCGGACGACTGGAGCCTCGCTGTCGGCTGCCCGCGCCGCAGTTTGGGGGCGTGGCGGGCCGATTCGCGCTTCACCGCGCTTGCCGCGATAGAGGATGTTTCGTCCAAGCCGAACTATGCCGCGATGGTCGAGCGCTACGGCAAAGACCTCGTCGGCACGTGGGACGGCAAATGGCTCTTCCGCTACGGCAATCCGCTTGGCATGGTGATAATCCTGAAATAGGCAAACGAACAATGCTGCGCAATTCGATAAGAGCGGTTGCAGCCATCTTCACGGCATCATTGGCGGTGTCCGCCAGATGCGGCGAGCTGACGCCTTCACGTCCGCTGATGTCGATGCGCCTCAGAGCGAACGACACCGACACGAAAGAGGTCTGGAAGGCCAACTTCAAGGCGATCGCGGAGAATCCCGGCTGCTGCGACGAGATCTGGTTCTCGACCGGCACGGGCGCGCCGTCGCTCGACTGGCACCGTGCGCGCGCCGAGGTTCTCGCGGCGGCGGTGAAAGACGTGCGGGCCGCCGGCATCGCCCCTTCGCTCCAGTTTCAGGCCACGATCGGACATGACGATTGCGTCGGCACGCCGGAGATGTTCGCCAGGAAGACGTGGACCGGCTGGACGGACTGGAAGGGTGTCGAGGACAGATACTGCAACTGCCCGCGCCAGACGGCGTTCCTCGACTATCTGCGCGACGTCTCGGCGATCTACGCGAGGCTCGGCTTTGCCGCGCTCTGGATCGACGACGATCTGCGCATCGCCTACCACCGGCCGGCCGACAGCAGCGGGCGGCGCAGCGGCTGCTTCTGCCAGACGTGCATCGCCGCGTTCAACGCCGAGACGGGCGGGAAGTGGACGCGCGAGACGCTGGCCGGGGCCGTCCTGACGGACGACGCGGTCTGCGCGCGCTGGCGGCGGTTTTCCATTCAGAGCCTTGTGCGCGTTGCGCGGGCGGTGGGCGAGGTGTTCCACGCCCTCTCGCCGGATACGAGGATGGGGCTTCAGTGCGCGTCGGGGCCCGAGGTCGACGACCAGGCTCTGGCGGTTCTCCAGACGCTTCATGACGTGACGGGCCGACCTGTCGGCTGCCGTCCGGGAGGCGGGTCGTACTACGACGACGATCCGAACATCGTCGTTCTGAAGAGCATCAACGCCGCGGCGCTGCGCGGGCGCATCGGGAACCCTGGCTATATCGACGTCTGGACGCCGGAAATCGAAAGCTGGCCGCGCACCTACTACGCGCGTTCGGCGCAGGGCGTTCTGGCGGAGGGCTTCGCCGCGCTCATGTACGGCTACAACTCGGTGAGCTTCTTCGTCTCGAACGGCGCGATGGAGGATGCGGCCCTCTACGGGAGGACGATGTGGCGGCCGCTCGCCGAGGCGTCGCGTGTGCTGCACGGCTATGCCCGCGTCACGGACGGCTGCGAGCCGGTCGGCTTCATCCTGCCGGTCGAGAAGAAAATCGGCGTGCGGAGCCTGGCGATTCCCGTCATCTCCGGCCTCGGACGCAGCGCGGGTGCGCTCACGAAGGAGGAGGCCGGGAAGAATGCGAACCTCTTGACGTCGGCTGACGTGCAGAAGTTCCGCGAGGCGCTGGACGCGCGCGCCGGCGGGCTCCCCGCCGTCGTCAAGTCGCCGTTCCGGGGGCTCATGCAGGTGCATGTCGACAAGGACGGGCGCTTGAGGTGCGTCGCGCTCCTGAATCTCCGAATTTCCGAGCAGGGGCCTGTGCGCATTCTTCTGCGCGGCGTTCCGCCGACATGGAAAGGTGTCGTCTGGCACGAGATGCGGCGTGAGCCGGTGAAGCTGGCGCTCGAGCGGACCGGCGGCGAGACATACGCCACGATTCCGTCCGTCGGCGCCTGGAACGGCGGG
>OCTW011521714.1_pt1 | contig 11859 bp, 10 predicted proteins | sample 1539671 | NCBI WGS metagenome assembly OCTW01 (sample SAMN02144230, study PRJEB22623) | gut metagenome | biome: sheep rumen | host: Ovis aries | place: New Zealand | reverse complement strand
CCGCTTGCCGGCTCTCCCTTGACAAAGGCCTTTTCCTCCAGCGGGATCTTCCTCATGCGCGTCAATTCAGTTTCAACCGTTACGCTTGTGGTGATGACGCCCTGGTTGGTTACCGTCAGCTTTTCCGAGCGAATCGGGGTTCCGTCTGCGGCCTGCAGTTCAATTTCAAGTGACGTCTTATCGCTCATCCGCTCTTCACTCAGCGTATTCTGATCCAGGCGAACGACAATTCGGGAAACCGTTGTCACCAGGGACTGAGGACCGGAAACGGAGAGCGTTGTCGGATCTGTTTTATAACTGTCCAGATACAGCCCTTCTGCCGTCTGTCCGACCATCTCTGTCACAACCGGAATCCGTCTGGTTACATACCGTTCCACATTCACGGCAACGCTGGACGGCTGACAGGAAATCACCTGGCCGTACAGCTGGGAGGAATAGACAATCGGAAGGACATTTTCCCCTTCTCCCGTGATCTGCGTCAATTCAAGATGCGGATTGTAAGAGGAGGCCGTCACACGGTCATAGTTGGCCTGCGTTACCTCCACCACCATGTCCACCTTGGGCAGAATTTCAGAGAGATTGTCCGTTACGATATACCCGCGGCTTGTAAGCGCCGCTTCGCCGGTAACCCCAAGCGTCGCTCCCTGGAAGGTTTTGTGGCGGGTCAGCGTCCCGTCTGACGCCACCATAATTCCCCAGATGATCACCGCCATGACAACAGCAGCGATTTTCAGAAAAAGCTTATTGCTTGTAAGGCGTGCAAAGCCCCTCTGGAAACGCCGCATCGGCCCCTTCGATTCACTCTTTCGAGTTGGTCTGCTGTTCATCATTGCCGCCGCGCCTCCTTCCCCGCAAGCGCAGCAGTGCCTGAACCTGTCCGCGCGAATCTTTCTTTTCAACGCTGTAGAGGCTGTGCAGTACCTGACGCAGGTCTACTTCCGTCAGATTTCTGACAAGGTTGCCGCCTTTAGCCATGGAAATAATGCCGGTTTCTTCTGAAACGATCAGCACGGTCGCATCGGATATCTCGCTCATGCCGATGCCAGCCCGGTGCCGTGTTCCCAGATCCCTTCCCACGCCGGTGGTATCCGACAGCCGCAGGAGACAGGCCGCCGCGATGACACGGTCACCGCGCACAACCACCGCGCCATCGTGCAGAGGCGTTTTCGGTTCAAAGATATTTTCCAGCAGAGGCTGGGAAATCACGCCATCCACGCGCGTTCCCGTCGCAATGACATCATTGAGGCGAATTCCCTCTTCGATGACGATAAGCGCGCCTACATGGCGTTTGGACATATGGCTTATAGCCAGGACCATTTCGTCGATAATGGTTTCTGTATGCTCCTCTTCGCTGACAAAACTGCCATCAAACATGGAGCTATTTCCCAGCTCTTCCAGGATTCTGCGGATTTCCGACTGAAAGAGGACGATTAAAAGAACGGGACCTGCATTGATCAACCAGGACAGAAGGGCATGAATGCTGCGCATGCCCAAAACGCCGCTCAGCCAGGTGGCGGCCAGAAGGATGGCAATTCCTTTTAGCGTCTGGGAAACACGAGTCTGACGGACATGAATCAGGAGCTGATAGATAATGACTGTCAGAAGCACAATATCCAGCAGGTCCATAATATCCGGCTCATGCCAGACATTCCAAGCGATCGCCTGGATCTGTCCAATAATTGCGTTCACGTCGAGTTCCGTCCTCTTCTTGTTAAAGGTTCTCTTTTAATTATACATCATCTGCATGCAGGAAAACAGGGGCAATCCTCCAAAATTTGACATTTTGTCATCCTCATTTTTCCTCATTCTGCCGCCCCATTTCCATCTGTTATCCGACCGTTCCATCCTCCAGCGCAACCATGTCGGATATGCCATCCCGGCGTGCCACTGTAACGATGATATCCTCCCCCGGTGTAATCCCCGCTTCATTTAAAAGCCCGCAGACCGTGCTGTAGGCAAGCTCCGGCAGGTTATTCTCTCCCGAAAGATGCGCCAGAATGACGCTTTGTGTCCCTCTCTTCCACAGCCGGATCACCGCCCTGGCACAATCCTCATTGCACAGATGCCCCTTGCGCGAGAGAATGCGGCGCTTGAGGTGTGCCGGATAATTTCCCGCCTCCACCATCCCGACATCATGGTTGGATTCGAGCACCAGTGCCTGCACGCCTTCCACTGCAGACAGCCAGATTTCATTCAGATGTCCTATGTCTGTAGCCACTGCACACGAGAGCGCATTTTGGGTAAAACGGAAGCCGACGGGATCCATCGCGTCATGCGGGATGGGGAACGGCATTACATTCACATCATCAATATAAAAATCCTGCCCGGTCTCAAAGCGGTTCAGCAAACTTTCCGGCAGTGAGGGGAAACGGGAGCGGATGGCATTGAATGTCGCCTCATTTGCAAACAGCGGAACGCTGTTTTTCCGGCAGAACACATCCAATCCACGAATATGGTCCACGTGTTCGTGGGTGATCAGAATCCCTGAAAGATCAAGAGGAGACAATCCCAGTTCATGCAGCGATTTCGTAACCCGCCCTGCTGAAATCCCCATATCTACCAAAAGCCTGCGGCCCCCGAAAGAGACCAGTGTTGAATTCCCTGAAGAGCCTGATGCCAGCGGGCACAGAATCATCCGCATCTTTACAAAACCCTTTCCATTCTGTACAATTCCAAGGAAGCACAGCTTCCAAACAATGCATTATACGCCTGCATCCGCTTCCTTTGCAAAGGCTTTTCATGGAGTGTGAAAAATCTATGGACAATGATGTACGCCTGTGGGGCCGCCTGATTGACAGCAGGGGCCGCATGATCGCCAGTGAAACCGCTCCCGTCATTGACGGAGATGTGGAATCTGCCTTTCTCGAATTATGCCACCGTTTTGATATCGAGCGTCCTATCCAGCTGCACAAACACAACCGGGAATTTGAGGAGTTCAATACGACGTTCTTTACGCGGGAGCATTTTACAGAACCGATTTCCTTCAAAAAATTCGAAATTGAATTAATCGCGGACCATAAACCTACGCAGGGGCATTCCCGCAGGCCCATCGAGGATGCCTGATGGTAATCGGACGCTTTGCCCCTACTCCCAGCGGATTTCTCCATCCGGGAAATCTTCTTTGTGCCATGATCGCCTATCTTTCGGCCAGAAGCCAGGGCGGACAGTTCCTTCTGCGCATCGAAGACCTGGACAAACCCCGCTGTCCTGCCAGCCTTGCCCGTCAGGCCATTGAGGATTTGACTGTCCTCGGCTTTGTCTGGGATGCTCCCCCTTTGTATCAAAGCGAACGGACTGCCTTTTATGAAGATGCATTTCAGCGCCTCCGGGAACAGGGGCTCGTTTATCCATGCTTCTGCAGCCGCGCATCCCTTCACGCAGCAGCCGCGCCGAACAGGGGAGACCGCGTCATCGTTTATCCCGGCACCTGCCGGAATCTGACCCCAGGTCAGATTGAAGAAAAGAGCCTGCATAAAAGGCCTGCCTGGCGTTTTCACTCCCCTGAGCGGCAGTATACCTTTTCAGATCGTCTTCAGGGAGCGCAGAAAGCCGACCTGAGGCAGGATGTAGGCGATTTCATCCTTCGCAGGGCAGACGGCATCTACGCCTATAATCTTGCCGTTGTCGTTGATGACGCCCTTTCCGGCGTCACGGAAGTGGTACGCGGATGCGATATTCTGGGATCCACGGCCGCGCAGATGTCCCTGCAGGAAGCCCTTGGCTTTTCCACCCCTTCTTACGGACACATTCCGCTGCTTACCGACAGCCGCGGGGTCCGTCTGGCCAAACGCGACCAGTCAGTTTCCCTTGCTGCTCTGCTGCACCACGCCAGTCCACAGGAAATACTGGGGGATTTGGCTGCATCCTGCGGTCTCCTGGAAGCCCCGCGTCCCATAACACTGGAAGCGCTCATTCCTCTTTTCTCCTGGGATAAGCTTTCCCGTCAGGATATGTCCCTTCCAGCTGCGCTCACCTCTTTCTCGTAACCGTTCCGGGGACTGTCTGCACGGTCACCTTTCCCTTCTCCCGGTTTCCCTTTTGCTTGTTATCGCTCTGCCATTTTATCTGACAGACGCTGCAGATCTGGAGGTATTCTCATGGACATGTATGAACTTATAAAAAACCGTCCTCTTCTCGGTATTCTCAGGAATGTTCCTCTTGACCAGACCCTGGATTGGGCAGAAGCAGCCATCACCGGCGGTGCCGATTATTTCGAGGTGGCCCTGAACAGTCCTGATGCGCTTAAGCAGATCACACTGCTGCGCACCCATTTTGCAGACCGCTGCCTCGTCGGAGCAGGAACAGCCATTACCCGTGAGCGCTGCCGTGCAGCCGTAGATGCCGGCGCCCAGTTCCTTCTGACGCCCGGGACACCAGATGAAGTCTATGAATTCTGTGCGGCAAACGGAATAAAGCTCCTCCCCGGCGTACTGACCCCCACCGATGTTGCTGTTGCATTGTCCTACGGCTGCAGAACAATGAAGCTTTTCCCGGCAGGCAGCATGCCTCTCCATTACATAAAGGACCTGAAAGGGCCTTTTGACGGAACACATTACATGGCCATCGGCGGCGTGAATCCGGATAACATCGCTGATTTCTTCAAGGCCGGATACTGTGCAGTCGGTCTGGCGTCTTCCCTGATGCCAAAGGACAGGGCTGCCTGCGGGGACTGGCAGGCCTGCTCGGAGTATGTCCGCATGCTTGTTGAAAAAATCAAATCCGTTCATTAACCTCGCGGCAGGCAGCGCCTGCCGATTTTTGTTTTCTCTGCCGATGCCCTATTCTGCTGCAGTATCTGAATAAAGAAGCCCCTGTCCGCAGCTTTCTTTGCCGCGGGCAGGGGCTAAATTGTATTTTCTTTTCCAGCCTGTTCCGTTCCATCAGTTCAGTTCGCCGCACAATTTGGCAAACTTGCGGGATTTTTTCCCAACTTCCGCAAAAGACGCTTCCGTAGGAACATCATTCATGCCGGATTCCAGATAATTGCGCAGCACGCCGGTCAGTACAAGCGGACGCACGAAGGCATTATGCAGAATGGTCCACAAAGCGAGCCCTCCCACTCCCGCACACGCGAGCATAAGCGTTGCCGGGTTCGTGAGCAGAGCCGGTATCTCGCTTCCTTCCTGCGCAGCTATTTCCGCAAACTCATTTGCCAGCACCTGGAATGTCTGCGGGAAAAAGGACGCTATGACATAGAAGACGCCGGTAAATGCTCCGCCGATCACAACCAGGGAAGCCAGTCCCATGCCAAAGACCCGTCCCATATTTTTTACAAATGTTTTCCCGTGCCTGAAGAACAGTACTGCCCCTTCACATGTGGCCTTCGCGGCGTTCTCATCGCTGCGGTAAAACACCCATCCCAGGCAGCAGTCCGACAGATAGGCAACAATTACCTGTACCACCGATGAAATGATGTTGCCGACACTTTCTCCTTTATTTCCGCCGATCATCTCTCCGACCCGTGTGATGCCTCTTCCAAGTTCACTGAATATTCCCTTGATGATCCGCGTGGCTGCATAGAAAATAGCAACGGTGGCAAACCGCTTTTTTACAATTTTCTTGCCTTCGCCGATCACATCCTGCGGCATTTCCCCTTTGGTAATGCCGTAGGTCATCATCGCTATCTGGCCCGCCTTATAGGTATAAGCGACGTAGCGCAGAAAGATATACAGTGCAATCAGCCCCACCACAAGCACGCCGCAAAGGCCGATCAGCCCGTTCCCTGTCAGTTTGTCGGTAATGATAAATCCAACTGTGCAGGCAACCGCCAGGACGATAAATGCCAGCGCATCATAGAGCCATCGCCGCAGCGAAAAGCCGATCGTGCGCATATAGATTTCTTTATTTGTCATGGAGAGTTCTCCCTTTCGAAACCATTCATACCGCAATTATATCTCTGTCCTGAAACAAATCCGCATCAGTTTAAAAAACAGGACCGGAATTTTCCGGTCCTGAAAAGCTTCACCATCAGAAACGAAAATCTGCTGTTTCTTAGCAGGATTCCGCACTGAAGCTACACTCTATCACGCATTCTTGCTCTTGATGTACTCATCAATTGCCTTGGCAGCATGCTTTCCAGCACCCATTGCCAGAATGACGGTTGCCGCACCAGTTACGGCATCTCCGCCGGCATACACGCCTTCACGGCTGGTAAGTCCGTCATCGCCATTGGTTACGATGCAGCCATGAGAGTTCGTCTCCAGGCCAGGGGTGGTGGAACGGATAAGCGGATTCGGGCTGGTGCCGATAGACATGATCATGGTATCTACATCCAGTACAAATTCGCTGCCTTTCTTTACGATCGGGCGGCGGCGGCCGGAAGCATCCGGTTCACCGAGCTCCATCTCAACACAGCGCATGCCGCAGACTTCGCCATTCTCATCGCCCAGGACTTCCACAGGATTGGTGAGGGTCTTGAAGATGATGCCCTCTTCCTCGGCATGCTCCACTTCCTCCTTACGGGCAGGAAGCTCTTCCATGCCGCGGCGGTACACGATATAAACCGTCTCCGCTCCCAAACGAAGTGCGCTGCGGGCAGCGTCCATGGCCACATTGCCTCCGCCGACAACCGCCACTTTGCGGCTCTTCTTGATCGGGGTCTTGCTGCCTTCTTTGTACGCCTTCATCAGGTTGATACGGGTCAGATACTCATTGGCGGAATAAACGCCCTTGAGGCTCTCGCCCGGGATATTCATGAAACGGGGCAGACCGGCGCCGGATGCGATATATACGGCTTCATAGCCCATCTCTTCAAACAGCTCATCGATGGTCAGAACCTTGCCGATGACCATATCTGTTTCAATATCCACGCCCATGGCCTTGAGTCCATCGATTTCCTTCTGCACAATGCTCTTGGGCAGACGGAACTCAGGAATGCCATATACCAGCACGCCGCCAGCCAGGTGGAGTGCTTCATAAATGGTTACCTTGTAGCCGAGCTTTGCCAGATCGCCAGCTGCGGTCAGGCCGGAAGGACCTGCACCGATAATGGCAACCTTATGTCCATTGGATTCCGGCGCCTGCGGCACTTCATCGGAGTGCTCTCTGTGCCAGTCTGCTACAAAGCGCTCGAGACGGCCGATGCCTACAGGCTCTCCGCCCTTCATCTTGCCGCGTACGCACTGTCCTTCGCACTGGCTCTCCTGCGGGCAGACACGGCCGCAGACAGCAGGAAGTGCAGAAGAAGCTGTCAGCACCTTGTAGGCGCCTTCCATATCTTCATTGGCAACTTTCTCAATGAAGGCAGGAATGTCAATTGCTACAGGGCAGGCACTCTGGCAGGGTTTCTTGGGGCAATGCAGGCAGCGCTTCGCCTCATTGACCGCCATTTCATATGTATAACCGAGAGCAACCTCTTTAAAGTTCTTATTTCTTACGTTGGGGTCCTGGGAAGGCATCGGGCACTTCTTAGGATCCATATTCCGCTGTACTGCCATCTTATTTGGCCTCCTTCTTCAGCAGGTTGCATTCCACTTCTCTGGCATGCGCCTCGAAGTCACGGTACATGCTTCCGCGCTTCATCGCCTCATCAAAATCAACCAGATGACCGTCAAAGTCCGGTCCATCAACACAGGCGAACTTGGTCTCGCCGCCAACAGTCAGACGGCATCCGCCGCACATACCTGTACCATCGATCATAATGGGGTTCATGGAGACCACGGTCTTAATATTGTATTTCTTGGTTACGCCGCATACGAATTTCATCATGATCAGCGGACCGATCGCGATGACTTCATCATACTCGTTGCCTTCCTGAATCAGGCGTTCGAGTGCATTGGTAACAAGACCTTTTTCACCATAGCTGCCGTCATCCGTCATCATAACGAGCTTGTCGGAAACAGCCTTGAATTCATCTTCCAGAATTACCAGGTCCTTGTTTCTGAAGCCTACTACTGCATGAACTTCGCAGCCAAGATTATGAAGCTTCTTGGTTACCGGGTATGCAATGGCACATCCAACGCCGCCGCCAACCACGCAGACCTTTTTGAGTCCATCCGTATGCGTTGCCACGCCCAGAGGACCGACAAAGTCGCACAGGGAATCTCCTGCCTCGAGGGTATCCAGTTCCATGGTGGAGCCGCCGACGATCTGATAGATAATGGTCACCGTTCCGGCTTCCTTGTCCGTATCCGCGATTGTAAGCGGAATCCGTTCACTGTCTTCAAATGTACGGAAGATAATGAACTGGCCAGGTTCGGCCTTCCGGGCAATGAAGGGGGCTTCAATGACCATCTTGCTGACAGTCGGGTTCAGATGCTCTTTCTCAACGATCTTAAACATTTCAAACCTCCCAAATTGTGCTCTTCCACGGCATCTATCGGATTAATGCCGAATTGCACACTTTAAATATTTCGTCATTCTTCTCTCAATTTCCTGCAAAAAAGTCATGTTTTTTTATGATTTCGATAAAAAACTATCAAATTTCCACTTTTTTAATTGAAAAAGGAAGGCCTGAAAGCCTTCCTTTCGGGTTTGGCAGGAAATCAGAAATCCACTTCCGTATCATAGTAGCAGCACTTAAGCAGCTTCTCCATCTCTTCCTGACTCGGCTGACGCGGATTGGATCCCGTGCAGGCATCTGCAATTGCGTTCTTGGCAATTTCCGGCAGACGCTCAAGGAACACTTCTTCCGGTACAAAGCCCTGCTCACACGGATAGCTGTCCGCACCGTAGAACTTGATACCATGCGGGATATTCAGGTCATCGTTCATCTTCCGCAGATAGGCAATCAGCAGCTGGACCTTCTCATCATCATCTTTTCCGCCCAGTTTCATGTAGTCCGCAATGACGCCATACCGCTTCTTGGCAGTAGGATCTTTTGCGTTGAATGCAATGACCTTCGGCAGGTACATGGCGTTGGCGGCACCGTGAATAATATGAGCACCGTAGTCCGCAAAGATTGCACCGGTCTTATGGGCCATGGAGTGAACAATGCCCAGAAGTGCATTGGAGAATGCCATGCCGGCCAGGCACTGCGCATTATGCATCCGGTCGCGGGCTGCCATGTCGCCATTGTAAGAAGGAACAAGATCATTCATGATCATTTCAATGGCATGGATTGCCAGAGGATCGGTATAGTCACAGTTGGCTGTGGAAACATACGCCTCAATAGCATGCGTCATCGCATCCATACCGGTGTGGGCCACCAGCTTTTTAGGCATGGTTTCCGCCAGCTCCGGATCAACAATAGCTACATCCGGCGTAATCTCAAAGTCCGCAATCGGGTATTTGATGCCCTTGGAGTAGTCCGTAATAATGGAGAACGCTGTTACTTCAGTAGCCGTTCCGGACGTGGAAGAAACGGCGCAGAAATGTGCCTTGCGGCGAAGCTCAGGAATGCCGAAAACCTTGCACATATCTTCAAATGTGCAGTCCGGATACTCATACTTGATCCACATGGCCTTTGCCGCATCAATCGGGGAACCGCCACCAATGGCAACGATCCAGTCCGGCTCAAACCGCAGCATTGCCTCTGCACCGCGCATAACGGTTTCTACAGAAGGATCTGACTCGATTCCGTCAAAAATCTCCACCTCAAAGCCGGCTTCCTTCAGATATCCAGCCGCGCGGTCCAGGAACCCAAAGCGTTTCATAGAACCGCCGCCCACACAAATCATAGCTTTTTTGCCCTTGAAGGTCTTGAGCGCTTCAAGGGATCCCTTTCCATGATACACGTCACGGGGAAGTGTAAATCTAGCCATAGTATGTTCCTCCTATGTCATTATCTTCTTCATTGAAAAGTAAATATTGATAATAATTTATCAATTCGTGCGCATTATACGCTTATTTATCCCCTTTGTAAACCCTTTTCTGTTAATTATTTTTCATTTCTTATCTTTGACGCGTTACTGGCCCGCTTCATCTGTTCCCCTTTCCCCCTCCGCTTTCAAATTCATCGCTTTTCCTCCTTGACGCAACTCCTTTGTCTTTGGTATAATCGCTTTCGTTCCAAGCCGGTGTGATGGAATGGCAGACGTGACGGACTCAAAATCCGTTGGGATAACACCCGTGTGGGTTCAAGTCCCACCACCGGCACCAGTAAAAGGATTGAGGCGCATCACGACTTCAGTCCTTTTTCTTTATATACAGGATGCATTTCTTCCCGCCAGCAGCCAAAGAAGATTCCCTTACGGAGGAAAAAATATGGACTATCGAAGATTTGAAGACACACTCATCATACGCATTGACAAAGGTGAAGAAATCACGGAAAAAGTTGCCGAAATAGCAGAAAAGGAAAAAATCCGTCTGGCAGAGGTGCATGCCCTGGGTGCCATCAATGAGTTTACCGTCGGCCTCTTTGATTCCGCTGAAAAGAAATTCTACCCCAACAGCTTTCAGGGTCTTTATGAAATCGTTTCCCTGCATGGAACCATTTCAACCATGGGCGGCAAATTTTACCAGCATCTGCACATGAGTGCCGGAGATAGGTACGGGCATGTATTCGGCGGACATCTCAGCCGAGCCGTCGTCAGTGCCACCTGCGAAATGGTGATCCGGATCATAAACGGGAATGTGGATCGTGCATTTGATCCCGAAATCGGGCTGAACCTGTTTCGCTTCTGATGCTCTCCGCGCACAGCACCTCCGTATACGCTTAAAAAGCCTTCTCACCTGCGAGAAGGCTTTTCTTTTGGGGATGGCATCAACTTACAGCAAAAAAATGAGAGGTGCCGAAGCACCTCCCACAAAGGAATCCGTATTACTTGTTGTCCGCAGCAATCGCTTCTGCAGCAGTGCGTCCGGAAACAAAGATTTCTACGATGGCATTTCCGCCAAGACGGTTGCCGCCGTGGATGCCGCCGGTAACTTCGCCCGCAGCATACAGGCCAGGAATAACCTTGCCTTCAGTATCCAGCACATGGCGTTCGGTATCCACTTTGATGCCGCCCATGGTATGGTGCGTGGACGGCGCCATGAGACGGATGGTCAGCAGAGCATTGTCCAGATCGTAAGTATCCGGCAGATAGTTGCCCTTATCATCCTTCTCGACGTTGCCGACCGTACGGCTTGCGATCGCCTTGCCGACGTCCGGATATTCGCCCTGGCCCATAACAGCCGCGTCATATTTGCGGATGGTATCGATGACCACTTCCGGATCAGCGGTTACGCCAAGCTCTTCGAACAGAGCCGGGAGTTCCGCGATCGTGCGGCGATAATAACGGCCTTCATAGTCGCCTTCTGCCAGCTGCATCGGGGCAGGCATCATCTGTTCCTTGTTGTAGAACTCAAGGAAGACGCCCTTTGTGCCGTTGACTTCCATTCCGTTGCGGAACTCAGCCAGAGACAGCACGTCGCGCTCGGAGCCTTCATCTACGAAACGATGTCCGGTGGTCGGATTGATCCAGCAGGCATAGTTGCCGCCGCCGAACGCCAGGTTGCCGTTGTCAACCCAGGAAATAGGCATCAGCTGCGTAAAGCCAAGACCGGTCACATCCGCGCCGACTTCCTGCGCCATCCGGATGCCGTCGCCCTGCAGGGAAGAACGGTTTGTCGTCTTGGTGGCAGTGGTCAGGTATTCAGTGGACCAGTAGATGTTCTTGTCGAGGACCTCATTGATGTTGGCTGCATAGCCGCCGGTAGCCAGAACGACGCCCTTGGCTGCCTTCGCAGTCACTTCGGTGCCGTCAAACTGGGTAGCCTTCACGCCCGTTACCTTGCCATCTTCTACGATGAGGGAATTGGCAGTCGTACGGAGCATGATCTGGTTTGCTTCGTTTGCATTCTTGATCGTGGTCAGCGGAGCCGCGAAATAAGCGCCCCAGCGTCCCATTTCGTTGTTTCCGTCGCCATCCAGGTCGATGGTGGAACCGATGAATTCGTTCTCGCGATACCACAGCGCGCCAATCAGGGTCGGCTGTG
>OCTW011329267.1_pt1 | contig 11861 bp, 11 predicted proteins | sample 1539671 | NCBI WGS metagenome assembly OCTW01 (sample SAMN02144230, study PRJEB22623) | gut metagenome | biome: sheep rumen | host: Ovis aries | place: New Zealand | reverse complement strand
AAAGGGCGTATTGAGCCAGTAGAGACGTGTCGTGACACGTCTCTCTGGCGAGATAGCCCGATGCGCAGGGCGTATCGGCAAGTAGAGACGTGTCGTGACACGTCTCTCTGCCGATAGCCCGCGCCACAAATTATCAATGAAGTCAAATATTCATCACGATTTTTTATCAAATCACAATGGTTTGAATTTCAAACAATTTCAATTGACAAACAGTTTGAATTATCGTACTGTTTACCAAGAGCCACACAGAGTGGCTAGATTAAGGAGTTCACGTGATGCAAGACATAGTTTTACTCATATTTCGATTGGGACGGATTCTGACAAAGTTGCAGGGAGAGGTGTGGCAAAGCATTGACCCCAAATTTGCGACAATGCTTAATACGCTCAATTCCAGAGAAGTTCGGGTTATGATTGTGCTGGCCCTTCGCACGTTTGAAGGCAACGGCGGATTAAGTCTGAACGAAGTGGCCGAGATTGCAGGGATTAAAAAGTCGGCGGCATCGACTATGATTACGAAACTGGTCAATGCTGGTTTTATTTTGAGAACGGAGAATCCGGATAACCGGCGCAGCGTACTCATCACGGTTACGCCCGAAATTCTTAGGCTTAAAGAAGCCGTCGCGCCTCAGGTGATACCCAGAATTCGTCAGGCTTTTGGCTGCCTTTCAGACAGGGAGCTGAAGCAGCTCATATCGCTTATCGATAAGGTTTATGCCTCGCAAAATCAGGAGGAATCGACATGAAAAAGAAACTTCCGATTGTCATCATTGTATTAATTCTATTTATTGTCGCCTGGTTCAATTGGGACAAGTGGTTTGATGTGAAGGATTCACAACCATTTGAACTCTACGGAAACGTCGAAAACCGCCAGATGCAGCTATCATTTCTTATGCCTGAACGCATTGCTGAACTCAACGTCAACGAAGGCGATCTCATTAAAAAAGGGGATTATTTAGGTTCACTGGAAACCAGTCGGATTGAGCGCGAACTTGCGAATGCACGGGCTGTTATTCCCATACGCCAGGCCGCCGTGGATGCAGCACAGGCCCAATTGGACAAAGCTCAAAACGGCAACCGACCGGAACTAATCGCCATTTCTAAAGCTGCGAGCCTTGCGTTGGAGTCAAAAGTAAAATCCGCAGAAAGAGAGACCAAAAGAAATACAGATTTATACAAAGATCATATCATCACCAAACAGGCCTTGGATCTTCAAAATGATAATGTATATTTTTATCAGAATATCCTTAAAGCTGTTCAGTCTGGTACAAAAATGCTTGCCAATGGTGAGCGTCAGGAGACTATCGCATTGGCACAGGCCAATCTAAACAGGGCCAAAGCTGAGCTGGACAAATCCAATCAAGACATAGCCTTGCTCGAGCAAAAACTTGCCGACACAAAGCTTTATGCACCTTCCGATGGGATTGTACGAAATCGACTCAAGGAACCAGGCGAGATGGCGTCTCCTCAGGTGCCGGTTTTAACGATTGCCACGGTCTCTCCAAAGTGGATTCGGTCTTATGTCGGCGAAACCGACCTGATGAAATTTAAGATCGGTGATCCGGCCACGATTCAGTTTGATGGTTATGATAAGCCGTTTTCAGGAACAATCAGTTATATTTCTTCACAGGCTGAATTCACCCCAAAATCGATAGAAACCAAGGAACTTCGGACGCATCTCGTCTACGAAATACGCATTTTAGTCGAAGACCAGGAAAACCTTCTAAAAGCCGGAGCCCCAACAACCATCACGTTTCCCGGTTTATCATAAGGATATCTAAACATGGACGGCATCATACTTTGTAAAGATATTAAAAAGGATTTTAACCTTGGAAAAGAAACCGTCCATGCGCTTAACGGCATTTCTCTTTCTATTAATAAAGGCCGAATAGTAGGTCTGCTTGGGCCGGATGGTGCCGGAAAAACGACGCTTTTGCGAATACTCGCCGGATTACTGATTCCGGATGAAGGATCGGCTTCAGTACTGGGCTATGACTGCGTGCGCAATGCCGAAAGCATTCAGTCTGTGATTGGTTATATGCCGCAAAAGTTTGGTTTGTATGAAAATCTGACCTTACATGAAAATATGAAACTCTATGCCGAGCTCCATCAGATTCCGCTGCAAAATCAAAAGTCCCGGTTTGATGAACTACTCGAAATGATGAATCTGAGCCGATTTCCCAACCGCAGAGCCGGGAAACTCTCGGGCGGAATGAAGCAAAAACTCGCCTTGGCGTGTGCGCTCATTTCTGATCCGGATATCCTTTTGCTCGACGAGCCCACGGTTGGCGTAGATATTATTTCAAGGCGAGAATTGTTTGGAATTCTCAGAAAGATCGTCGATAAGCGCAAAAGTACAGTGTTTGTGTCGACATCTTATATGGATGAGGCCGATTATTGTGATGAAATCGTCGTTCTCTATCAGGGGCAAATCATTGCAAATGGTGCCAAAGACTCATTGATAGAAAAAGCAAAAACCGTCAAATCCAATCCGACATTGGACGAAGGTTTTCAGATGCTTATCGCAGGCGCAATTCCACTGCCTCTTAAGCGAAAAGTGCCTTTATCTCCGGAGGCAGAAGTCGTCGTCAAAGCAACCAATCTCGTCAAAAGATTTGGAACTTTTACCGCCGTTGACCATACCAACTTCGAGGTCAGACGCGGTGAGGTATTTGGCCTGCTCGGTGCAAATGGCGCAGGTAAAACGACGACTTTTAGAATGATGTGCGGTCTGGATGCTGTCACTTCTGGCAGCGTCGAAATCTGTGGACTCAATCTGCATACAGCTTCCGGCAAAGCCCGTCAGAAGATCGGTTTTGTGGCACAGAAATTCTCACTTTATGCCGACATGACCGTCAAAGAAAATCTCGAGTTCTTTGGTGCTGCTTATGGTCTGTCACGCGCCAAAAGAAAGGAACGCATTCATTGGGCCATACACGAGTTTGCGCTTGAAAACTATCAAAATGCCCCAACCGGTGACCTGCCTCTTGGCATCAAACAACGCCTGAGCATGGCATGTGCTCTGTTGCACGAACCGGAAATTCTCTTTCTGGATGAGGCTACTTCAGGTGCCGACCCACTCACGCGATACGATTTTTGGAGGCGCATTCTCGATTTGGCAGACAAAGGCGTTGCCGTCATCATCACAACGCACTTTATGGACGAAGCCGATTACTGTGATCACATGGTCATCATGCAGGATGGAAAAACGGTAGCCTCTGGCTCTGTCACCGAAATTCGCCGGCAAGGCACGCCCAAAGGCGCACCACTGAACGACATCACTGAAGCATTTGTCCATATTATCCAAAAAAAGGAGACTGCCTCATGAATTTTCGCCGTATCCGCGCACTCGCCGTCAAAGAACGCAAGCAGCTCCTTCGTGAACCTGCCAGCTTTGTCATCGGCATCGTACTGCCCATCGTGATGCTGCTCATCTTCGGTTACGGCATGAATACAGACGTTCGCGGCATAAAACTCGCAATTGTATCCCACGAATCGTCCAGCATTGGAGACCAGGTCATTTCGAGATTCCAGGACTCCGAATTCTTTGACGTCACCCTCATGCGAAATACCCACGATGCCGAAATTGCCGTTCAAAAGCACAACGCTGACGCTGTACTTTTTTTGCCGGACAATCTACAAAAACACTTTGCCGATCGCGATTTAAACGCCCTTGTCGCTGTCAACGCCTCCAATCCCTCCGTCGGTCAAATGCACGAAGCCTACATCAAAGGTGTTCTCATGTCCGCATTACAAGGCAACGTCGATACCTCGTCACTTCCAGGCGTCCGCGTTCAGTCCCGCATGTGGTTTAATGATAAAAATGATAGCGCTTATTATATGATTCCCGGCGTCATCGTTATCGTTATGGCCATGATTGGCTGCATGCTCACAGCTCTGCAGATGGCCAAAGAATACGAACACGGCAATATGGAACAAATGTTTGTTACGCCCATGACAAGCGCAGAACTACTTATCGCCAAAATGATTAACAATTATATACTTGGCATGATCGGCATGGTGATAGCCCTGTTAATGGCGCGATTTCTGTTCGGTGTCCCTATCAGAGGTAGCATATTAATACTATTATTGGGCGGCACGATATTTCTGTTACTACAAATGTCCTTCGGACTTCTCATTTCAAGTGTCACCAAAAGCCAGTTTTTATCATGTATAATTTCAATGCTCACATCTTTTATGCCATCGTTTTTGTTATCTGGCTTTTTATACGAAATTTCAAGCATGCCAGTTCCAATACAAATTATTACATATATTTTTCCAGGAAGATACTTTGTAGATTTTCTGCAAACGACATTTCTCGTTGGCAATGTTCCGGAAATTATCATTAAAAATCTTGGAATTATGTCATTTATGACGTTATTCTTTCTGAATATTGCCAGAATTAAGAATCCCAAAAAGCTAGAAAGTCAGGGTATTTCAGTCTGATTATTGTGGTGGGGGCAGTCGCCCCCTACGGCACTATTGGCTAACGCCAATACGTGCCTACCCCCACTGCGGGGCGTCTTGCCGCCCCGCAACCCTCACGCCCCGGAGCTCACCATGTTCAGATTCCTTGCGCTGCTAAAAAAAGAATTACTACAGATCTTCAAAAATCCCAAAACGAGGTTTATTGCATTGGCTCCCCCAGTCGTTGCGCTCTTTTTGCTTGGCTACGCCGCTACAACCGATTTAAAAGACGTTCCCTTTGGAATACTCGACCAATCACACAGCCAGGAATCCAGATCACTCATCGATAAATTTAATGCCTCCCCTATATTTATTCTCCATCACGATATTCAAAATGAAACCGATATGGGCAATAAACTCGCCAGGCGCGAAATCAAAGCCGCTTTGGTTATACCAGAATCTTTTTCAAGGGATATTGCACTCAGTCAGCCAGTCAATGTACAAATCATTGTCGATGGCAGAAATACGACCTCTGCCGGGGCAATCTTGAACGATTCAAATGCCATCATACAATCCTATAATACACAAATCTATCCTCAAACGGGTTCCAAAATACAAATCTCTTCACGGGGCTGGTTTAATCCTGCCTATAATGTCAAATGGTTCATGCTTCCAGCCCTACTCGCCATGCTTTCACTGATGATTGTTACTTTGCTCGTTTCGCTGACTTTTGCTAAAGAACGCGAAGGCGGAACTTTCGATCAACTGCTTTTAACCCCCTATTCAACAGGGGAACTACTTGCTGCAAAAGCACTTTCCGGTATTATTGTTGGTATTATACAGGTCAGTCTTTCTCTGTGTTTTATACTTTTCTGGTTCCAGGTTCCCTATCAAAGTAATTATGCACTTCTCATTCTTCTCATTTTCTTTTTTCTGTTTGCCGCAGTCGGAATCGGTTTGTTGATATCCGTCCATTGTTCGACGCTGCAACAGGCGATGATATGGGTTTTCCTTTTCGCCGTGATCTTTGCTTTGCTATCCGGTCTGGCAACCCCCGTTGAAAGTATGCCGGATATCATGCAAAAAATCATGGTTATCAATCCCGTAAGATGGGGCGTTGCCTCTCTGCGCCGCCTGTTCCTTGAAGGAGCCACATTCATTGATATTCTCCCGACCTATCTCATTCTTGCGGGAATCGGTGCGGGTACATTCTCAATTGGATGCTATTCACTTGTTTATCAACGCACACATTGAAGCTGTTTTGTAATGCAATTGTCCCTGTACTGGTATGTGCCAATCGCGCAGTACGGCGCGATTAGTCACATAGTCCGAAACGCGGAGCGTATTGAACCAGTAAAGCCGGGGTATGCAAATTCCCTTACTGAAGGGGCTTGATGGATGAACATGGAATCCTTCGGATTAATCTGATCGATTTTCTTTCGTACGAGAACCGCCTGGATCGATAGGGATACGGCTATTGTAGGGACTTCTGAATAATGGCAAATATATTTATGGTTACCGTGCACTCTTCGATATGCCGGACGTGTCTTCATTTCATCGTACAGCCGTACAATTGTATTAATTTGCATCAAACCAGAGGTCGATAGGCGAGCACAAAGGCGCGTATCGCAGATAGCCGCGTATCCAGAAAAATAATCCTTTAATTAACAATTTATTTTTAATAAATTGAATGAAGGGTGCCTGCAGAGGCGTCGTTGATGTGTTGGTTGGCAGAGGAGAAGGACTGATGAAGAAACTGGGTTTTGGTTTGATGCGATTGCCGCAAAAGGATGGTAAGATCGACATTGAAACGGTCAAAACAATGGTCGATCGCTTTATGGAAGCGGGGTTTACCTATTTTGATACTGCATGGGCGTATCCTGGTTCTGAAGATGCCATTCGCCAGGCGCTTGTTGAACGATATCCGCGCGAAAGTTTTACGATTGCCACAAAAAATGCTGCATGGATTGGATGCAAAACGCGCCAGGATGCCATTCATCAATTTGAGACTTCTCTTAAACAAACCGGTGCGGGATATATCGATTACTATCTTTTGCATAACCTGGGGGAATCGAGAACGCATTATTTTGATGATTTTGACATGTGGTCTTTTGTAAAAGATTTAAAAGAAAAGGGACTTGTCAAACATATTGGCTTCTCGTTCCACTCCACACCAGAGGAATTGGAACCAATTCTACAGGATCATCCCGAGGCTGAATTTGTACAATTGCAAATTAACTATGCAGACTGGGAGAATCCAGCCATACTTTCCCGTCGATGTTATGAAATGGCGCGCAAATATCAAAAGCCCATTGTCATTATGGAACCAGTTAAAGGCGGGTTGCTGGCCAAGCCGCCCAAAGCTGTCGAGGAACTATTCAAATCGGCCAATCCGAATGCATCTGCTGCATCGTGGGCAATACGCTATGCCGCAAGTCTGGATGGCGTAATGACCGTGCTTTCGGGAATGAGTAATATTGAGCAAATGGATGACAATCTTTCTTATATGAACGATTTCAAACCGCTTTCGGATGAGGAACGCGCAGTGATTGGCAAAGCTCAGGAAGAACTTGCCAAAATCCCGATGATTCCGTGTACAACCTGTAATTATTGTGCAAAAGTCTGTCCAAATAATATTGGCATTTCCGGGTCATTTAACGCGATGAATATCTATTATATTTATAAAGATATCGCGACAGCAAGACATCAGCAGGGCTGGCTAGTCGGCGGTCATGGCAAGGCACCGGCATCTGCATGTATTAAATGCGGTAAATGTGAAAAAGTCTGTCCGCAGCACATTTCCATTCGCGAACAGTTGGCAAAAGTCGCTGCAACATTATAAATATATCTCATAACTATAATTATGTTAAAACATTATGGCAGAACAAGACTCCATCCATCGAAGCAAAGAGATTGTAAAAGTCAGCACGATCGGCATTATCACCAATGTCCTGCTCGCCGGGTTTAAAGCCGTTGTTGGTGTATTATCAAGTTCAATTGCGATTGTCCTCGATGCCGTCAACAACCTGAGTGATGCTTTGTCCTCCATTATCACCATTGTAGGAACAAAGCTGGCAGGCAAAGCGCCAACCAAAAAACATCCCTTTGGCTATGGACGCATAGAATATCTGACGACTGTTGTGATTGCGGTTATCGTGCTTACAGCAGGCGCAACTTCGTTAAAAGAATCAATAGAACACATTATACATCCAGAAACACCAGATTACAGCACTGTATCCATCATCATTGTCAGTGTTGCTGTCGTTGTAAAAATACTACTTGGAACCTATTTTAAAAAGCGCGGTAAAACACTGGATTCGGATTCTTTGGTGGCATCCGGACAAGATGCATTGATGGATTCGATTATATCGATATCGACTGTCGTTGCGGCTTTGGTCTTTGTATTTTTCGGCTTGAGTCTCGAAGCCTGGCTCGGCGTGATTATCTCAATCTTTATCCTTAAGGCGGGATATGAGATCATTAAAGACTCGACAGCGAAATTATTGGGCGAGCGCATAGATGGAGAGCTTTCAAAAGCAATAAAAGAAACGATAAAATCTATGAATGGTGTGCATGGCGCATACGATTTGGTTTTGAACGATTTTGGTCCTCAAAGGCTTTGGGGCAGCGTACACATCGAAGTGGATGATACGCTCACTGCCGCTCAAATCGATGAACTATCACGAAAAATAGAATCCTTAGTATATGAAAAACATCAGGTGATTCTTCATACAGTCGGTATCTATTCGACCAATACCGATGAGAAGACATCAGAGCTTAGAAATGCCATCTATGCAATGATCAAAAAGCATTCTGAGATTATCGAGATTCATGGCTTCTATCTCAAACCCGGAACGAATGAGATTAGCATGGATATCATCATTACTCTTGAGGCAGCGGACAGACACGCGCTACATAAAGCAATTAGTTCCGAACTATCGGAAGCATATCCTGATTATCAATTCAGCATAACATTGGATTCGGATATCAGTGATTGATTTTGCATGCAGTCCAGCATGAATTATCTTTATTCTCTTAAAGAAGTCTGTTAATTCTAATGTCACCAGGCTGAGAATTAAACACAGCTTAATCTATTAACCATTTGAGTCGGCACAAAAGCCTTCGAACGGAGAAAAACATGATTTACGATTACTCAGTGACCAAGAGCAATGGCGAAGAATTGAAATTAGCCGAATACAAAGGCAAAGTCATTATGATCGTCAATACTGCCACGGGATGCGGTTTTACACCACAATATGCGCCGATCGAACAAATGTACCTGGATTATCACGATAAAGGGCTTGAAATTCTCGATATTCCCTGTAATCAGTTCGGTGGGCAAGCACCAGGTTCGGACGAAGAAATTCACGAATTCTGCACCATTCACTACAACACGACATTCCCTCAGATGAAAAAAGCGGATGTGAATGGCGAAAATGAACTTCCTTTATATACATTTCTGAAATCACAGAAAGGATTTGAAGGCTTTAAATCCCATGGTGTTAAAGGATTTGTAGCCAAAGGCGTATTGGAGAGAGTTGTTGCAAAGTCGGATCCGAACTGGGAGAAAACTCCGGACATCAAGTGGAATTTTACCAAATTCATTGTCGATCGCGAAGGTAATGTCGTCGCACGTTTTGAACCGACAACGGATATGAAGGATGTAGAAGCCTGCGTAAGAGCACTGCTGTAAATTGAATTTGTTATGTAGTCATTGATGCGAACGCATGGTCATCTTCTTTGCAAGGATACATTATGTCAAAAAAAGAACTTCGTCTCCACTCCGTTGTTTCCCCCACACAAACCGTCATTGTCTCTGCCTATGACGAGGACGGCAAAGCACAGGCATGTACACTTGCATTTTATATGGTGAGCAGCCATATTCCGCCTTGCGTGACGATTGCAATTAATGCAACTCAGAAGAGAAAAACACTCAAGGGAATTTTGGCGACCAAAGCATTTGTCCTTGGATTTCCCAGTGTTGACCAGGTGAAAGAAACCGATTATCTGGGCGTTGAATCTGGTTATAATGCCGACAAACTCAACAAAATCGGATACACTACAACCCTTGCCAAAACGGTTCATGCACCGATTATCAATGAACTTTTGCTCTCACTCGAATGCGAGGTTGTACACACGGTCACGGTTGGCAGCCATACACAAATCACCGGCGAAGTAAAAAATATTTTGGCCGATGAAAGCATTCTCAACGACAAAGACAAAATTATTTTGGAAAAGCTCAACCCCATTATATATGACGAAGAACAGTTCCGATATCTGACCGTCGGCGAAAAGGTTGCCGATGCTTTCAAAACTGGTATAGAACTCAAAAAATCACTGAATGGAGAACAGGAACATGAGTAAAAGAATTATTGCCGTCAATGCAGGCCCCAGAAAAGGATGGAACACCGACACGCTGATTACTGAAGCCTCCAAAGGCGCAGAATCTACCGGAGCCATCGTCGAACGTTTTGATCTTTTCAAACTCGAAAAATATACAGGATGCGTATCTTGCTTTGGTTGTAAGAAAGAAAAATTCAAAGGACAATGTATTTGCCGTGATGCATTAAAGCCTGTTCTGGACGCCATTCGCGAATCAGATGGGCTGATCATTGGTTCGCCGAATTATCTCAGCGAAATGACTGCGTCTTTTCGAGCACTCTACGAAAGACTTATATTTCAGAATTTGACTTATAACAAAGAGAATCCTTGCTGTAATGCACATCCGATTCCTGTGCTGCTCATCATGACCAGCAATGCGCCCGACACGATGTATCAACAACTGCTTAATAACTATCAGCAGGTACTGAGCCGCTTTGTCGGTCCAACAGAAGTATTTGTCAGCGGCAATACTCTGCAGCTCAAAGATTACAGCAAAACCGACTGGCCGTGGTCGATGTTCGATCCCGAAGACAAAATGAAACGCCATGAAACTGTATTCCCCGAGGAATGCCGTGCAGTTTTTGAAAAGGGCGCTCAGTTGGTAAAATAATATATTAATATTTTTTGTGGCCGTGCTATCGGCGATACGCACGGCTATCGGCGCTATCTCGCTTTGAGACGTGTTACGACACGTCTCTACAGCTCGATACGCGCCTCTGCGCCCGGCTATCGCTTTGCGATACGCCGGGCGTTCTGTATCCTTATACATTTGTCATTTCTACAAGCCGTTTTCCAAGGCTATAGGCATTTTCAAGGTCAATATGGAAATGCTCATCCCTGTATTTTGCCTTGTCTTCTTCTTTGAACACATTGAAGGCATACCTCGAATAATCTTTAAATTGATAGGTATTGCATACAAATAGTGATTCACAATGACCAAATACAAGCGACATGGCAGATTCATGAGCTGCAAGTGCTTCTCTGTAATGATATTGATCGAGCAGTTCTTCGGGAACATTCATGGTATAGATTAAGGCTGTGGGCAATACTTTTTTATGGAAGTTCATGGGATTGCCATTCTCATCCAGCATATACGAACCCACCGGAAATAACAAACGTTCCATAAAGCTGCGCACCATGCCTGTTATACAGTTGTAATAAATCGGCGAACCAATCACAATAACATCAGCCGTCAGTGCTCTTTCCAATACTGGACGCAAATCATCCTTAATTGCGCAAACGCCATTGGTTTTGCTATTTTTGAGTTTGCATGCGAAACAGCTCATGCATCCCTTGTAGTTCAGCGAATATAAATCGATGCGCTCGGTCTCCGCACCAGCGGCCTGTGCGCCTTCGATGGCTTTGTCAAGAACTTGCGCAGTATTAAAGTTTTTGCGAGGGCTGCCGTTGATAAATAATGCTTTGGTCATGCTTTCTTCTCCTGTTTTTGAGCACATTTTGCAGAAACTGGCTCATTAAAAAAAACGCGAGCCGTATGCGCGCAGACCGCAGGTCGAGCACATAGGCGAGCGCAATTGAGGCCGTATTGCGCTGGCGCAACAGGCCGATACTATAAACAATCATCATCCAATTGTCTGACAACACGCGCTGGAACGCCCATTGCCAGTGAATTGTCTGGAATATCATGTGTCACTACTGCACCAGCACCAATCACAACATTATTTCCAATGGTAATCCCAGGAAGAATAGTTACATTTCCACCAATCCATACGTCATTTCCTATTTTTACGGGTTTGGCAAATGCGAGATAATTACGTCTGCCCTTGGGCGAAAGCGGATGCCCTACTGTCGTAATCAGCGTGTTGGGCCCTATCATGACGTGATCGCCGATATATACTTCGCGGATATCAAGGATTGTAAGATTGAAGTTACCTGTAAAATCATTACCAATATAGATATTTTTGCCGCAGTCACATCCAAAGATTTTGGCAATCCAAACGCGTTCGCCTACTGCGCCTAGCATCTGCTTGAGATGCTGATATTGAGCTTCATAATCTTCTCCATCTATGGCATTATACTTTTCACATTGTCGAATCGCTTGACCTTTGCGAGCC
>OCTW013409931.1_pt1 | contig 11862 bp, 9 predicted proteins | sample 1539671 | NCBI WGS metagenome assembly OCTW01 (sample SAMN02144230, study PRJEB22623) | gut metagenome | biome: sheep rumen | host: Ovis aries | place: New Zealand | reverse complement strand
CCCTTATCAAGCCACTTCTGGATGGTGCTTTCTGGTGATGTCGGCTCCAGCAGTTCCAACTTTACCTCACCGCACTTCAGGAAGGCGGTCTTCACTTTCTGGTCCTCTACTACTTCTGTTGCATAACACTCCAGACCCAGCACGTTGGTAAAAAACGGCAGGCTTTCCTCAATGCTCTGGACAGCAATGCCCAGATGCTCAATGTGTGAAATCTTCATATTATTTTATCGTTTGATAATGAATATTTATTAATAATGTGTGCAAAGGTACAAAAGATAAACGAAACAGCCGCGTTATTTTGCTTTTTTTAAAAGAAAAAAGAGATTGTTGCCAATCAATGTGCAACAATCTCCTCGTTTATACTTTACATTCAATTGCAAATTTCTATTTCTTGTAGATATATTGCTCAATAGCATTTCTGAACCAGAATCTATCTTGCTCTGCATTTCCTGCCCAGTTGTTGAATAGTGGATAGGCAGAGTTAATGCATTTCTTTTCTAATGGATATTGGAAGTCGCCAGGTATAACAATGGCGTGAGGATCAGTGCCCTTTCCTGCAAGTGTGATTTCACGTCCCTTAGTGGCGTCATACACATATATTTTTTCTACAAAGTCCGACAAACGCTGAGTAGCATTGATTGGGAATTCATCAGAGATTGGATCCAACTCAGTATTACCATCTGTGTTAATAAACGTTTGTACAGGAACATTAAACAAGGCATGGATTTCTTTGTCACCATTGAGAGTTGAGCCTTCCAGGCCTCTTAGATAGAGTTCGTCATAAGCACCACTGGCCAATAATGTTACCTTTACTTTTGTCAGACCCAGACGCTCAAATTTCAACACTACGTCGTTCATGTCGTAGTCTGCAATAGGACTGTCTTCGAAGCACATCATATATGAAAGGTAGTCAATGTCATAATGCTCTTCCACCTTCTTGATGCCACTACCAATTTCAATAATCATATCACTGAAATTACAGTCAGCTCCATCTTCAAAGGTCATGTATGTCTTGTCGTTTGCAGTAAAGATCGCAATTCGCGGATCTGTCCATGTCATACCCAAGGTCACTGAAGTACTAAAATTGGGGATATGGTTTATTTCATAGTTCAAGCGTCCATCACTATAAGTACATCCTACTTTTTCTTCTTTATATTCATTTGGCATAGACCTACTTCTACCATCAGGATTGCATTTTCTGTTCAAGAAACCAATTTTATAACCTTCAGGGAAGATGGCACTTGCCTCATTTACACCTTCCACAGGTGCATTCTTGTAGAAAGGCAGAAGGAACTCTTGTCTTCTATAGAAAGCTCCAGCATTTTTTTCATTTGTGGTCTGGACGCGCATGAACATGATAGCCTTGAATTTGGGTAACTGCTTGATATAGTCAACCTCACTCATATCAGCTGGAATGTCCTCTGGTCGATAATAGTAATAATAAATATTGTCTCGCTTAAAATCATCGGTGTAACCTTGGATGGGGATTAGCGTGACAGGGTTAACACCGTCTGTTGTAACGTAATTCATGTCTGTCCGGAATTTCTCGCTAGTACGGATTGCTTCAATGTTGTTGCGCCTGGTTTTGGAGCTTGGGTCTTCATATTTTACAAGTAAAGTATTGACGATAGCTTTTACGTTATCCAACTCACCATCCTCAAAACCACTGATATCGCGGTACATATGACCTATTTTCGCTTCACTGTCAAGTTTCCATCCGTTATCAAATGTCTGATTGTCATCCAGTTCCCAAACTTCATCATTCCACTTGGAATTATTCCATTCCGTATACACCTTGTTGCCAATTTTAACGGATGCTCCTTCTGCTGCTCGCTGGGCATTGAAAGACGGTTTTGGAGCTTTCAACTTAAGCGTAGTAAAACCTGGAACATCACTTGCTGTAGCGCGGGTCTTTGCTTTCTCTGATCCAAAGGACACGTTATCTGTTCCTGGTGTGAATACCTGAATGTAATATTCACCACTACTGCTTACGCAAGCTGCAATCAACTTGTCATAGCCATTTGGAGCATCATAGGTCAGAGTCACGATATCACCGAATTTGGCTTCTGCCTCATTCAATACTTTTGTATTGTTATTCAAGAAAGGTGATTCTGTTAAGAGTTGAACCTTAGCAATGTCTGACAATGGAGCATTGGCCTTAATCGAGACAGTGCCTGTTGTCAATAGGTTCCAGTCCTGATTGGGATCAATCGTACCAAAGATACTGGCAACATTTGCCTGGATATCTTCCTGTGTAACCTCGTTGGGGTTCTTGTCCTTTAAGGCATCCACATCTACGTATGTGCCATAGTTGCCAAAATCATGTGAGCAACTACAAAAGGCAATTGCGGCTAATGATAATAGGATAGATTGTTTCATATACTTAATTAACTAAAATTCCTTAAATAATTTTGCAAATATACATCAATTATTTGAACCTAAATTTATTTAGGGGGAAAAACTGACGAAAATTAACAAAGATTTACAATTCTACTGTGATTTTGCCGTTTATTTGTCTGCCAGTGAGATAGTTAGGTACTGCCCATTGCTTGTTGGTAACATCGGTTACCCAGTAATAACTGTTGACGTTTGAAATGCCGAACAGGTTCAGGCAGTCTATGCCCAGCCAGATATTCTTAATGCCTTTTCCGTTCTTGACGGCGCGATAACTCATGCCGATATCAGCACGCTTATAGGCTGGTGCCCGGAACTGCTGGGCTTCCAGTCCACGGTGTGGTGCGCCAAAAGGCAATCCGTCTGCAAAGGCTAAGCGGAGGGTCATCTTCCAACGGTCGGTACCAGGGAAATAGTCTGTGAAGTGGAGGTTGACAGCCCATCGCTGGTCTGTAGGCATGGGTATCCATTGGTCTTCCATCTTTTGGCGTGTACTCATCAGAGAGAAAGTCAGCCAAGAGTCTGTGCCAGGCACAAATTCCCCATAGAGTTTCAAGTCGAGTCCCGCTGCATAGCCTGAACAGAGGTTCCTGCCATAGTAGGTTACTTTCATGTTCTGTACATTATAGGGAATGAGATTGGAAAGTGCCTTATAATAGGCTTCTGCAGAGAATTTGAAAGGACGGTCGAGCATCTTGAAACGATAGTCCATAGCCCCGATAAACTGCAAGGATCGCTGGCTCTTGATGTTCTCGTTTAGCCTGGCTGTTGTGATGCCATTGCTGGTCACGGTGTCACGCATCTCCTTAAAAAATGGTGCCTGATAATAGAGACCAGTGGCAAAACGGAAAGTAATATTATTATTGAAGGCTGGTACAATGGCGATGGATGCTCTGGGCGATACGATGGTTTCCTTGTTGAACGACCAATTGGACAGTCTCACGCCATAGTTCAGCGTATAATATGTGTCTCCTTTTGAGAAGCGGTAAGTGTCTTGGATATAGCCTTCAATGCGATGACTCTTGACGTCATTCTTGGCGGTCAGCGTGTAGATCAGGTCAAGGCGGTCGGCGGAGTGGGGGATGGAATAGCCGCTGGAGTCGCGCATCTCATATTCTTTCGACTGTTCCTTGATGTGTTCTGTCTTATAGGTGATGCCTGCTTCGATATCATGGCGCTTGGTCCTATGAGTCCCTATCAACTTGAAACTTACTACGTCGGCCGTCAGATAGTTGCGGGCATGCTCCATATAAGTGCCCACTCCAAGGTTCTCTTGTGTCTGGGTGTCGTCAAGCCAGTATTGCCCCATGATGTCGTAGGTCTCGCGCTCCTTTGAATGGAAACCTGATGTCAGGAATTTTATACTGGTGGAATCTCCGAAATGACGAGTGATGCTGGCAGTGCCAAACAAAGTGCGGAACAGATCTTTTTCCTCACCGTCGAAATAGACCTTGAATGATTTGACATCCGCTAAGGTTCCGAAACTTGTCTCACGGTCTTCTGGCTTGAAGTCGTAATGGTTCTCAGAGATGTTCCCGATGAAATCTACCGTCCATCTTTTATTAGGCTTATAACTAATAAAAGTCTGATAATCAATAAAGTTTGGTCTATATTCTCCAGTTGTTTCTAAGGATCCCAGCAAGTAGCGTGTGGTCTTATATCTTATTCCATGACTCATGGAAAAGTTCTTTCCGCCAACGCCAACGTATCCACTGGCACCTAAGAGCGAGGCGGTGGCTGATGCCTCGAAACCTCTAACGCGTCGGTAGGTGATGTCAAGTGCTGACGACATTTTGTCACCATATTTGGCCTCAAATCCACCTGTGGAGAACCCGATCTTTTCCACCATGTCGGGATTGATGATGGACAAGCCCTCCTGATTGCCGCTGCTGATGAGCAGAGGACGATACACTTCCACTTGGTTGATATAGACGGAATTCTCATCGAAAGATCCTCCACGGACATTGTACTGACTGGAGAGTTCGTTGTGACTGCTGACGCCAGCCTGTTGTTGAATCAATTCCTCTACGGCATTACCAGTGGTCGAAGGTGTCACCTTCAAGTCCTTCACATTCAGTTGCTCTGTCTGGCCTGTCTGCCTCCTACGCTCAGTGACGGTGATTTCCTGAAGTGCTTCCATAGGGTGCATGACGATCTGAACGGTCATCTTCCCCTTTGGACGTCGGAAGACGCGCTTCCTTGTGGCGTAGCCCACCATTGAAAAGCGTACCTCTACAGAGTCTGCCGACTGAAGGTCAATGCTGAACTCTCCCTTGAGGTTTGTCATTGTCACCTTGCCCTGTGCCAGACAGGAGACTGTCACCAACTCCAGGGCATTTGTTTCCTCGTCAATCACTTTCCCCTTCAAGGTAAAGCCATCGGCAAGAGCATCCGCACTCAAAAGTACGGATAGCAGTAGTAGCGTATATCGTAGCAAACGGGATTTCATTGGTTAAATAACGTTTTATTTCCTTGCTTATTGCCTTTTTTCCTTGGCGACTTGCTTTTTTTGTTGTATTTTTGCTCAAGAATTGTAAACTGGAACTATTATGATTGATTATTTAGCACAACACTTGTGGCAGATGTGGGCTGTCTTGGCTGTGATCTGCCTGATCCTGGAACTGACGGCAGGTGACTTCTTCATCATCTGCTTCTCCATTGGTGCTGTCTTCGCAGCCCTCTCAGCCATGATTGGCGGCGGTATCTATGTGCAACTGGCAGTCTTTGCCTTGTTTACATTGATCAGCCTGTTCTGGGTCCGCCCCTTTGCGCAGCGCTATCTGCATAAAGGTGAGGATAATCGCGTGAGCAATGCCGATGCACTGCTGGGCCGTCAGGGCAGGGTAGTGGAGACGGTGAAGGCCAACGGCTATGGGCGCGTCCAGATCGACGGCGATGTCTGGAAGGCTGTCACCAATGAAGATGCTGACATCCCTGAGGGGGCCAACGTGACAGTCGTCGGCCGCGAGAGTACGATTATTACAGTAGAAGCGCAGAATATTGAACATTAAACATTAAAATTTTTATAAGGTATGGATATTGCAACTTACATTCTGATTGCCATCGTCGTCTTGGTGGTTATCTTCGCCAAAATGGCACTTGTGATTATTCCCCAGTCGGAAACCAAGATCGTGGAGCGGCTCGGACGCTATTATGCCACCCTGAAGCCAGGTATCAACATCATCATCCCCTTCATCGACCGTGCCAAGTCAATCGTCGTACTCAACCATGGTAGATACATGTATTCCACGACGATCGACCTGCGTGAACAGGTATATGACTTCCCTAAGCAGAATGTGATTACCAAGGATAACGTGCAGACGGAGATCAATGCACTGCTCTATTTCCAGATTGTCGATCCCTTCAAGGCTACGTACGAGATCAACAATCTGCCTAACGCTATTGAGAAACTCACACAGACGACACTCCGTAATATCATCGGTGAACTGGAACTCGATGAGACCCTGACCTCACGCGACACTATTAATAAGAAACTCTCTGCCGTGCTCGACGATGCAACGGATAAGTGGGGCGTCAAGGTCAACCGTGTGGAACTGCAGGATATCACACCTCCTGACTCTGTTCTTACAGCCATGGAGAAACAGATGCAGGCTGAGCGAAACAAACGTGCACAGATCCTGACCTCAGAAGGTCAGAAAGCCGCTGAGATCCTGGCATCTGAGGGTGAGAAGACTGCTATCGTCAACAAGGCTGAGGCTGCCAAGCAGCAGGCCGTATTGGAGGCTGAGGGCCAGGCCCAGGCTCGTATCCGTGTCGCCGAGGCTGAGGCCAAGGCCATTGAACTGATTACTGAAGCCGTTGGCAAATCCACGAACCCAGCCAACTACCTCCTTGCACAGAAATATATCCAGATGATGCAGGAACTGGCTGAAGGCGACAAGACCAAGACGGTCTATCTGCCATACGAGGCCACCAATCTCCTTGGCTCCATCGGAGGTATCAAGGATCTCTTTAAGGCTGAATAAAAACTGCATGAAGAATTAAGAATCAGGAAATTTGCTGCTGTTTGGCGAAATTCTTAATTCTTAATTCTTCATTTTTAATTTATTGTTGTAACTTTGTGCCCGATTTAGATAAAGATATATGGTACACAATATTTTCAAGGGCCTGGGTATTGCACTGATTACTCCCTTCAAGGAAGATGGCTCTGTTGATTACGAGGCTATTCTCCGTCTTCTTGATTATCAACTGGACAATGGAGCAGATTTCTTCTGTATCCTTGCCACTACAGGTGAGACACCTACACTCTCTGCCACAGAGAAACAGAAAATCAAGAACCTTGTCGTGGATAGGGTACAGGGTCGTGTACCAATCCTCATGGGATGTGGAGGCAATAATACCGCAGCCGTCGTTGAGGAACTCAAGACTGGCGATTTCAAGGGCGTTGATGGCATACTCAGCGTATGTCCCTATTACAATAAACCGTCTCAGGAAGGTCTTTATCAGCACTTCAAGACTATTGCTGCAGCCACCAAACTGCCAGTGGTGCTCTATAACGTGCCAGGTCGTACAGGTGTCAATATGCAGGCTGCTACGACGGTTCGCCTGGCACGCGACTGCCAGAATATCGTGGCCATCAAGGAGGCCAGTGGTAATCTGGAGCAGGTCGATGAGATTATCAAGAACAAACCCAAGGACTTCGATGTGATCTCTGGCGACGATGCACTGACATTCCCGATGGTCAGTTGTGGTGCCGTTGGTGTCATCAGCGTCATAGGAAACGCCTTGCCCAAGGAATTCTCCAAGATGATCCGTCTGCAGATGCGTGGAGAATACGATCCTGCCAGGAAGATCCATCATCGTTTTACAGACCTCTTCTCCTTGCTCTTCGTAGATGGCAATCCTGCAGGTGTGAAGGCGATGCTCAGTGAGATGGGCTTCATCGAGAATGTGCTCCGTCTGCCGCTCGTGCCGATGCAGATCAAGAACCACCAGCGGATGGCTGAGATTTTGAAGGAACTGAAGATCTGATGGAGAGTAAGGTCATACACGAGATATCGCCTCTGATGGGAAAGGATGTGCTCTACATCGCCGACCGTCGTAAGAAGGAGTTTACCTATCCCATCCATAATCATGAAGTCTATGAGTTGAACTTTGTCGAGCACGCTGCTGGCGTGCGTCGTATCGTGGGAGATTCCAATGAGGTGATTGGGGAGTATGACCTGGTGCTCATCACCAGTCCGGACCTGGAACATGTCTGGGAACAGAATACCTGCCAGAGTGAGGATATTCGTGAGGTGACGGTACAGTTTGATATCGACTTCAACAATAGTGGCATCTTCGCCCGCAACCCGTTCAACTCGATGAAGAAAATGATGGTGGAGGCTCAGAAAGGTCTCTGCTTCCCTATGGAAGCCGTCATGCGCGTCTATAAACTGATTGACACCCTGAGTAGTGTCAAGGACGGCTTCTATGCCTTCACTCAGTTCCTGACCATCCTTTACGAACTCTCCAAGTGCGAGGGTGCACGACCGCTGGCTTCCAGCAGTTTTGCCAAGGTGGAGGTGTCCAGCGACAGCCGCAGGGTGCAGAAGGTGAAGAACTTTATAGACCAGAACTACCGCTACGAGATCCGCCTGCCACAGTTGGCTGATATTGCGGGTATGAGTCCATCAGCCTTTAGCCGTTTCTTCAAACTTCATACAGGCCGAAACCTCAGCGAGTATATCATCGACCAGCGGTTGGGCTATGCCAGCAGGATGCTGGTCGATAGCACGCACTCCATCGCTGAGATTGGTTTCAGTTGCGGCTTCAATAATCTAAGTAATTTTAACCGCATTTTCAAGAAACGGAAGGGGTGTAGTCCCTCAGAATTTCGAGAGAATTACCATAAGACACGCGTAATCGTGTAAAAAAAGTAAAAAAGTTGGCAAAACATTTGGTGGGTTCGAAAAAAGTATGTACCTTTGCACCCGCAAACAAATAAGGAGGCTCCCTAGCTCAACTGAATAGAGCATCTGACTACGGATCAGAAGGTTGTGGGTTTGAATCCCGCGGGAGTCACGAAGAGCGAGGAAATCAAAAGATTTCCTCGCTTTTTTTGTAATTACGGAAAATAGTTGTATCTTTGCAGAAAAGATAGAAAAATGGAAGATTCAGCATTCAACAAATACCTGGACGAGATAGGCCGTGAGTCATTGCTCACGACGGATGAAGAGCGCCAACTCTCTGAGCGGATCCAGCAAGGCGACCAGCGCGCACTAAACAAACTCATTGGAGCCAACCTGCGTTTTGTCGTGTCAGTAGCCCGCCAATATAAGGGCCAGGGCGTTGAGATGGAAGACCTCGTCAGCGAGGGCAACATGGGACTGATGAAGGCTGCTGCCAAGTTTGATGCCAGCAAAGGCGTGCGCTTTGTCAACTATGCCGTCGTCCAAATCCGTCAGCAGATCGAGAAAGCCATAGAGCAGCAGACCCGCCAGCAGAACATGCCCCTCTCCGTCGATGCTCCTTTGGGCCATCGCACCAATATGAGTCTGCTCTCTGTGCTGGTGAACAGCAATGCCCCAATGGCCGATGAGCGCATCCATTCCGAGGCCATCGAGGAGGCCGTCGAGTTCGCCCTGGGCTCACTCGACAAGCGCGAGGCTCAGGTGGTGAATGCCTTCTTCGGCATCAATCAGGAGCATGAGACGATGGCAGAGATTGCAGAGGATATGGAACTGAAGCGAGAGCGTGTCCGCCAGATCCGCGACAAGGCTGTCCGCAAACTCCGCAAAGCCTACAAACAGCGACTGAAGGAACATCGGAAATGAGAAAACTGTTTTGTGAGATATCACCTTTCACCTATCGGCTGTCGATGGAGAAGGAGATCCTGAAGCGGCACCTGAGAGACCTCTTCCAGAAGACCCGCTTTGCGCAGGAAAGGACGGAGGCGCCATTGCCCATACTCGTCTATCGCCACAACTCGCTGATCCGTCGTCGCCTGGGCAATGTCAATATGCAGTTGCAGGAGAATAAGGCCGTTAATCTCGCCCTGGCAGTCTCTCATATCGACGGACTGGTGATTCACCCAGGTGAGACCTTCTCCGTCTGGAAACTGGTAGGGCGGACCACCAGACGAAAAGGTTATAAGGAAGGACTCACCATCGCAAAGGGACAGCCGTCTCAGGGAATCGGCGGTGGACTGTGCCAACTGTCGAACCTGATCCATTGGCTCGTGCTGCATAGTGAACTGACCATCACAGAGCACCATCATCACGACGGACTGGATCTCTTTCCCGACTTTGGCCGCCAGATACCCTTTGGCACAGGTACCAGTATCTCTTACAACTATATCGACTACCGTTTCAAGAACGAGACAGCCAACACCTATCAACTTCGCCTAAAGGTCGATGCAGAATACCTTTGTGGCGAACTCCGTGCTGTAGATCCCCAGGCCCACACCTTCCACATCCATGCTGAGGGCGAGTATTTCTCACGCTCGGAAGGACAGGTCTATCGCAACGGTCAGGTCTATCGCGACATCATCGATCGTACTACTGGCCGCATCATAGACAGCCAACTTATCCGTACCAACCATGCGAAGGTAATGTACGAATGTCCTCCCTCTGTCGTCATTCAAGAGGACTAATATCTTTTCGTCGCAGGAATTACTTCCTGGTCCAAGTCTGCGTCTCATAGAACATGGCCAGATAGCCACGCACCTTCAACTGGTTTCCATCGAGCCAGATAGAGCATTTGTAGGTCTTGCCGTTCTTGGGATTATAGATTTTGCCACCTTCCCACTTGTCTTTCTATAACAAATCAAAGATATTACTCAGGCACCAGTCCCCCCGACTACCCTATATCGCGCAAGGGCTTAATTCCGAGGAGCGCGAGCGTTCTTTCTCCGAGATGATGAAACTGGCGCTGGAGACAGCCATCAGCAGCAGTATAACAGGCATCATCCTCCTCAACCTGCTCGTAGATCCAGTTGTTCCGAATCCACATACCCAATGAAAAGTGAAACTCTATGGCCTCACCTTTAACCAACTCATTCTTATCCTTCTCACTCAGTATCTCAATCTTTCGCGAGTAACACCGTGCCTGTCCCCCTGTTACTGCCGATTTCTAGGGTGTGACTATTTCTGCAATATCAGATGCCACTTTCTTGATTTCCCAGTAGTTTTGTGATGGTAGGTCATACACCAGAACATCGTTTCTGAACGATATGGAGGTTCCACGACAGAGTAAGTCACCGATGTATGAAACAAGGTCGAAGAGGTTATGACCTCTCACATGGAGATAGGCATTCTGCTCGTTCACGCCGAGCGCCTGACAATAAACCTTTTCATCTTCAAGGTCAACCGACTGAGCAAATGGACTATTCAGATGCGATTCAAAGTTCTTGGCGATTCTTTCTATCAGCAGTTTACCATTACCTGTTAGTTCTGCGCGTTTGCATTGGTTAGGCAGACAAGCAGAAAACATACGCATACTGAAATCCGGTTTGTCGTTCTTCAAACAAAAGAGCAACAGTAACAGCGGTTTATACAGCACCTTGGATAGCGTAGCCATGAATTTCTGAAAGTCGAATGTTGCTGCCTTGTCTGGGCAGACTTTTTCAAACCGATGCTGTAATTCAGAGGCTTCACAATAGTGGTTCTCCCATGAGTAGGTATAAGTTTGGCAGATGCAGTCGCCAGCACCCAGCCCAGGCTCCTTCATCAGATAGCGCATATCGCTGTCTATGCAAACGAAAAAATGCTTCGACAGATAAGGACGGTATTTCAAACATTGCTCACAACCCTTGGTGTCAAATCCTTTGGGACTACGGCTCTGTGTGATATAGTAGTATCTCCCTGGATGGCGGTTCTGTAGCATTTCATCCCAGAATGTTTTGTCGTCCACATCCTCCAGATGGACACTTGCCACGACACCACTCTGCATCAGCGGCACATTGGCAAAGAACTGTGCTTGTTCCTGATATACGTCAGCCATTACTTTCGAGTATTAATGGTTATATCTTCCATGTGGATAGCCTTATCGCCCCAACCGTCTGAGAATATCATTGGCGAATGGGTTGTCAGGACGATCTGCACGTTGGGGTTCAGTTGTAGTATCATATCAATTAGTTTGTATTGCCAACTGATGTGCATGGAAATCTCCGGCTCATCAAGCATCAAGATATATTCCTCACCACGCTCCAACAGAACGGTGAGTAGAATTATCAGGAGTTGCTTTTCACCCGATGATAGTTCCTTGGGATAGATGCCAATAGCATTATCTTTCAAGAATACAAGTTTGGTGGAGTCATTTGAAAGTGTTTTCCCTGTCTCAGCAAAGCACTCGTTCACAAGACTTATGAACAGATTCTTCCGCTCGTTAATCTTGTCAAGTTCTGCCTTGGTGATGCTACTGTTTGAGTTAATGCGCTCGGTCAATTCCTTCACCAGGTCTGAGAGGTAATAGCCGTAATCACTTTGCAACTTCTCCAATCGAATGTCAAGATAACTGTCCTGTGTG
>OCTW011587257.1_pt1 | contig 11862 bp, 10 predicted proteins | sample 1539671 | NCBI WGS metagenome assembly OCTW01 (sample SAMN02144230, study PRJEB22623) | gut metagenome | biome: sheep rumen | host: Ovis aries | place: New Zealand | reverse complement strand
AATGATGGCTCATTAGAGAAGATTTATCATAAGACAGTTAAGAAAGTAACTAATGACTTTGAACAACTTGCATATAATACTGCAATTTCTCAGATGATGATTTTTGTAAATGAAGTATATAAAGTTGGAAAATGCCCTAGAGAATATGCTGATAACTTTATTAAGATGTTCTCTTGTATCTGTCCTCATGTAGGTGAAGAGATATGGCAGATAATGGGACATGATGATACAATTGCCTTTGAGAAATGGCCAGAATACGATGAATCAAAGACTATCGATGATGAGATAGAGATTGCGGTTCAGGTTAATGGTAAGACAAGAACAACAATTAAGATTGCAAAAGATATTGATAAAGAAAGCGCTATAGCTGCTGGTAAGGAAGCACTTGGTGATAGGCTGCAAGGCAAGAATATTGTTAAAGAGATATATGTACCGGGCAGGATTATTAATATTGTAGCAAAATAAAGGAGATTACAATGGATAAGATTAAAATGACAACTCCACTTGTTGAGATGGATGGAGATGAAATGACAAGAATTCTTTGGCAGATGATTAAGGATGAATTATTACTTCCTTACATTGATCTTAAGACAGAGTATTATGATCTTGGTCTAAAGAAGCGTAATGAGACTAACGATCAGATTACAATAGATTCTGCTAATGCTACTAAGAAGTATGGTGTTGCTGTAAAATGTGCAACTATTACTCCTAATGCAGCAAGAATGGAAGAATATGATCTTAAAGAAATGTGGAAGAGCCCTAATGGTACAATTAGAGCTATTCTTGATGGTACTGTATTTCGTGCACCTATTGTTGTTAATAATATTAAACCTAACGTTAGAAGCTGGAAGAAGCCTATAACAATTGCAAGACATGCTTATGGTGATGTATACAAATCAGTTGAAATTGATGTTCCAGGTTCTGGTACTGCAAAGCTTGTTTTTGAAGGAGAAGACGGTAAGGTATTAGAAGAAACTATACATGAATTTGATGGTCCCGGTGTACTTCAAGGTCAACATAATATTGACAAGTCAATTGAAAGCTTTGCTCGCTCATGCTTTAATTATGCTCTTGATACAAAGCAGGATTTATGGTTTGCAACAAAAGATACTATTTCTAAGAAATACGATCACACATTTAAAGATATATTCCAGGAAATATTTGATAATGAATTTAAGACCAGATTTGATGAAGCAGGAATAGTATATTTCTATACATTAATTGATGATGCTGTTGCTCGTGTAATGAAATCAGAAGGTGGATATATCTGGGCATGTAAGAATTATGATGGTGACGTTATGTCTGATATGGTTTCATCTGCTTTTGGTTCACTTGCCATGATGACTTCAGTTCTTTGCTCTCCTGATGGATATTTTGAATATGAAGCAGCACATGGTACTGTACAACGTCATTATTATAAGCATCTTAATGGTGAAGAGACTTCAACAAATTCAGTAGCGACAATTTTTGCCTGGACAGGTGCCCTCAGAAAACGTGGAGAACTTGATGGCATTAATGAACTTGTTGATTTCGCTAACAAGTTAGAAAAAGCGTGTATCGATACTATTGAAGCAGGTAAGATGACTAAGGATTTAGCCCTTCTTACAGATGAGAAAAATCCTACTGTTTTAAATAGTCGAGATTTTATTGTGGCTGTTAGAGAGACACTTGAAGGATTACTATAATTTATAATATGTTGTAAGAACGGAGACTATAATGACACTAGAAGAAGCAAGAGAATTTTTCGCACAGGACAGATATGCAACTAAAGCCACTGGAATTGTAATTGATGAGATAGGTGATAGATATTCTAAAGTAAGCTTACAATTACAAGATCATCATAAAGCTGCTGGTGATCATGTTATGGGGGGAGTATTCTATACAATTGCTGATTTCTCATTCGCAGTTGCAACTAATACTCCTGAGCATCTAACTGTTACAACTAATGGTAATATTAGTTACTATAGCCAGCCTAAAGATGATAAGTTAATTGCAACCTGTAAATGTATGAAAGAAGGAAGACGCTTTTGTTTCTATGAAAGTACTATAACCGATGGACTTAATAATATAGTTGCGAAGGTCAGTTTTAATGGAGCACATTTATGATTATTTCTGCTAATAATATTACTAAGTATTTTGGTGAAGAGAAAGTTCTTAGTGATGTTAGCATACAAATAAATAATAATGAAAAATATGCAATAACCGGTAGCAATGGAACTGGCAAATCCACATTGCTAAAAATTCTTATTAATGAACTTTCTCCTGATGAGGGAGAAGTGAATAAAGCAAAAAATATTCGTATTGGATATCTTGCGCAGTACATTGATAATTCATCTAAAGATACAATACTTTCAACTGTCATTAATGCAAGGCAGGATTTGATTCTAATGGAAAACAAACTTTCCGATTTAGAGAAAAATATGACTGATAAAAAGTCATTTGAAAGTCATGAGAAGCTCCTTAAAGAGTTTCAGGATAAAGGTGGACTTTATTATAAAAGTCTTGCTCACTCTGTACTTAAAGGACTTGGATTCTTTGAGGATGAAATGAATAAGACATTAGATATGTTATCAGGTGGTGAACTTACAAGAGTATTTCTTGCAAGGATTCTTGTTGAAGATAATGATTTATTAATATTAGATGAACCTATTAATCATCTTGATATTAATGCAATAAGCTATCTTGAGAATTTCCTGTCCTCTTATAATAAGCCGTTAATTATTGTTGCTCATGACAGATATTTTCTGGATAAAGTAGTAGACCATGTGCTGGATCTTAATACCAGTCCGGCTAGAACTTATAAAGGTAATTATACTTCTTTTATTTCTCAGAAGGAGAATATTCTTCTTACTAATGAAAGAGAAGTTGAAAAGCAAAACAAAGAGATTTCCCATCAGAAAGAAGTAATAGAAAAGCTTCAATCATTTAATCGTGAAAAATCAATAAAGCGTGCAGAAAGTCGTCTTAAAGTTCTAGATAAGATGGATGTGGTTGATAAGATTATAGATAATACCAGTGACATAAGGCTGTATTTTGAAGCTAGTAACAGAAGTGGTGATGATGTACTTTCTGTAAACGAATTATCATGTATCTATGATGACGGTAAGATTTTTGAAAATGTTTCTTTTGAATTAAAGAGATTAGATAGAGTAGCACTTCTTGGTGATAATGGAACTGGTAAATCTACAATTCTTAAGATGATTACCGGTAACAAAGACAAAACATCAGGTACGATTAAATTAGGCACAAATGTGGATATAGGTTATTATGATCAGGCACAGATGAATTTATCTGATGATAATACTATTTTTCAAGAGATTCATAATATGTACCCTGATATGAATAATACTAAGGTCAGAAATTCGCTTGCTGCACTTGGCTTTGTACAGGATGATGTTAATAAATTGATTAAGTCTCTTTCAGGTGGTGAGAAAGGACGTGTATCTCTTTGTAAATTAATGTTAAGTGATGCAAATTTCCTTATTCTTGATGAGCCTACTAACCATCTGGATATGGAATCTAAAGATATATTAGAGAAGGCGCTTATAGAATATGAAGGCACTTTGTTATTCGTAAGTCATGACAGGTATTTTGTTAATAAAGTTGCCACTAAAGTCTTAGAGCTTACTGACAATGGTATTAATGAGTATCTTGGCAATTATGATTACTATATAGAGAAAAAAGATACTATTAATAACAAGTACACATTTACAAGTAAAGAAGTAGAAGTCAAAGATAAAGGCTCCAAAGAAGACTGGAAAAAGCAAAAAGAAGTTGCAGCTAAAAAGAATAAATTAAAAAGAGAATTTAATCAGATTGAAAATCAGATTGAAAAACTTGAAGAAGAATTAGAAAAGCTAGATAATGAATTGTTAAATCCTGATAATGCTACTAATTCAGCTAAACTGAATGAGCTTACTAATAACAAAAATGAAATCAATCTTGAGTTAGAACCATTGTATGAAAGATGGGAAGAACTTAGTCAAGAGATTTGATGGACGAGGTAATTATTTATGAATGAACAAATATCACAGGCAGTAATTAGACGTTTACCTAGATATTACAGATATCTTGGTGATTTGTTAATGCAGGGCACTGAAAGAATATCTTCTAATGAATTAAGTGTTAAGATGAATTCTACAGCTTCTCAGATAAGACAGGATCTTAATAATTTTGGCGGATTTGGTCAGCAGGGCTATGGCTATAACGTCAAATTCCTTCATGATGAAATCGGTAAAATTCTTGGACTTGATAAAGTGCATAATATGATTATTGTTGGTGCTGGTAATCTTGCTAAAGCTATTGTAAGATATGATAAATTCGAAAGACTGGGTTTTCCGACTCTTGCTATGTTTGATGTTAATCCAGAACTATTTGGCAAAACAATTAATGGAATAAAGGTGTATTCCATTGATGAATTAGAATCATTTGTTAAAGAGAATAGAGTTGATATCGCAGCTCTCACATTGCCAAAACAAAATGCTTACGATGCTGCTAATAAGTTAGTTGGTCTTGGTGTTAAGTCAATATGGAATTTTGCTCATGTTGACTTGGAGTTTGAAGATGAAGATGTTGTTGTTGAAAATGTTCATTTGTCTGACAGTTTGATGCAATTATCATATAATATAACGAGGAAGTGATTATATGAACGAACAAGGTTTTCTTGCTGCTCTTAAAGGTGTTAAAGTACCAATTCTTGTACTTGACCAGAAGTGGCACAGGCTTTTTGCTGTAAGTGGTAAGCCTAAAGAAATAATCGAAAATGAAGCTGAACTTAAAACGCTACTTGCAGAACAGGGAAAGCTTACAACTGAATTAAAAGAATATAAGAAAGCGAAGAACAATCTTATGCATGGGATTGTTCAGAATATGGAAGGTGTAGATAGCACCAAACATGTAGAAGAGGCTCAGAACTTAAATGATAATCGACGCCTTATGGAAGAATCTAAGAAGAAGATTGAAGAGATAGAAGATAGACTACTAGAACTTCCAAAACAAATTAAGATAGTTAATGAGAAACTTATGCTTGATACTATGTCTTTTTGTTATGAGAAACTTAGAACTAACAGTTCTGAAATCGAAGAGATTAGTGGCTGGATTACAGAGATGAGAATTGAGCTTAAGAAGAATCTTATAAGAAAACAGAATCGTGAGATTAATAATAGAGAAATCTATGTCTATATGAATGATATCTTTGGCAAAGATGTTATGAATTTATTTGATGTTAAGTACGAAGATTATGAACAGAATCTTAAAGCTAATGAAATGGCAGTTCAAAAAGCTAAAGCCAAGGCATTAGAGAAGGCTAAAGAAGAGGAAGAAAAGGCCAAAAAATTAGAAGATATTAAGGCTGATTAAATCTTTAATTTAATACATCCATTTGGCTTGATGCTTATGGATGTTTTTTTGTATATAGGAAAGAGGCTATATTATGAAGACAATTCTTACTGCAAATGAAATGAAAAGATGTGATTATAATACTATTAATCATTTCGGTATTAAATCATCAACACTTATGGAAAGAGCATCCCTTAGTGTATTCTCAGTCCTAAGTGAACATATAGATTATAGTAATAGAATTCTTGTATTTGTCGGTACGGGGAATAACGGAGGAGATGGTGTATGCCTTGCCAGAATCCTTCATAATTATGATTTTGAAGTTGCAATCCTATTGTGTGGCGACGAAGATAAATTTTCAAATGATTTGAAAGAACAACTATGTATTAGTAGAAAATATGGTATTAATGAAGTCAGTGCAGATGATATTAATCAATATGATGTCTTTGTTGATGCAATTCTAGGCATTGGTTTATCTCGAAATGTGGATGGAGTTTTTGCAGAATATGTTAATGCCTTTAACAACGCCAATGGATTTAAATTGGCTATAGATATACCAAGTGGAATTAATACTGATAATGGAAGCATAATGGGTGTTGCTTGTAAGGTGGACGCTACAGTTTCATTTAATTTTAGAAAACCGGGTCATCTTCTATATCCGGGGAGAGAATATTCAGGCAATACTTTCATATGTGATATTGGTATTAATTCTAGAAGTTTTCTCAAATGTATTAATCCGAAGGTGTTCTGCATAGATAATGATGATTTATCTGTTGTTAATAACAGAAGAGAAGATACTAATAAAGGAGATTATGGTAAAGTCTTGATTATAGCAGGCTCAAATGGTATGAGTGGTGCCGCATATCTATGTGCTAAAGCAGCTCTTAGAATGGGAGCAGGGCTTGTGAAGATATATACTACAAGTGATAATAGACAGATTTTGCAGACTGAATTTCCTGAAGCTATAGTATCCTGTTATGATACATTTGATAGAGATTCTATTGATGAAGAAATGAAGTGGTCAACTGTTTGTGCAATAGGTCCGGGTATTTCCAGAAGCGATACCGCAAGAAGGATTGTTGAATATGTTGTAGAAAAATATGATAAGCCGCTTGTTGTTGATGCTGATGCTATTAATGTTATTAGTGAAGAATTATCGATTCTGAAGAAGCATCATGCGCAAATTATTATCACACCTCATCTTGGTGAAATGAAAAGGTTGACTGGTGATGAAATCTCTGTCATTAAAAGCGATATGCCAAGAATAGCATCAGAATTTGCTGAAAAATATAATGTGATTACAGTATTAAAATCAGCTTCAACTGTAATAGCAATTAATAATGATAATACATTTGTTAATACCTCGGGGAATAGTGGTATGGCAACTGCCGGTAGTGGAGATGTTCTGACCGGAATTATTACAGGGCTTATTGCCAACAATTTAAGTGTAGAAATCGCTGCGCCCCTGGGCGTATATATTCATGGACTATGTGGTGATAAAGCCAGTGATAAATTAGGTGCACACTTTGTTAACGCTTCTGATATAATAGATATGATAAGCTACGTTATGAAAGAAGGTTCTAATCGATGAATAAAGAGAGAGTATGTGCTTATATAGATCTTAATAATCTAAGACATAACATTGAAGAAATACATAGATGTAATCCTAATGCTGATATAATGTGTGTTATTAAAGCAGATGCTTATGGTCATGGTTCAATTGAATTTGCCAAGATACTAGAGGAATATGATTATGTATACGGTTTTGCTGTTGCAACAAGTGATGAAGGAATTGAACTTAGAATTAACGGCATAAGTAAACCTATTCTTGTACTTGGATATACATTTAAATCTTCATATCATAGCATGATTACTTATTCTATTATGCCAACAATTATTTCTTATGATATGGCAAAAGATTTTGATGATGAATGTAAGAAAATGGGATGTAGCATTAATGTTCATATCAAAATAGATACCGGTATGGGTAGAATTGGATTTAGAGACAATGAAGATGAACTTAATGAGATTTCTAGAATAAATGAACTTTCTAATATTAAGCTTCAAGGAATTTTTACACATTTTGCCAAAGCAGATGAAAAGGATTTGTCATATACAAGAAAACAGCTTGATACATTTCATGATGTAATTAATAAATTATCAGATAAGGGAATTTGCTTTGATATTATTCATGCTGCTAATTCTGCTTCTATTATTCAGTTCAAAGAAGCTTCTTTTGATATGGTTAGAGCTGGGATAATTCTATACGGTCTGTGGCCATCAGATGAAGTATCGCATCTTGTTGATATTAGACCAATAATGTCTATTAAGAGTCATGTTGTATATGTCAAAGAAATTGAAAAGGGTGATTCAATAAGTTATGGTGGAACTTTCATTGCGCCTGAAAGAATGAAAGTTGCAACAATTCCTGTAGGATATGGTGATGGATATTCAAGAGGACTTTCCAACAAAGGATATGTCCTCATAAATGGACATAAGGCTGATATAATTGGACGTGTATGTATGGATCAGTTTATGGTTGATGTTACAGGTATAGATGTTAATGTACTAGATGAGGTTACTCTTCTTGGTACAGAGGGTGATTATACAATTACAATGGAAGAATTAGGAGATATGTCAGGTAGATTTAATTATGAATTTGCATGTGATATTGGTAAGAGAATACCAAGAGTGTATGTGCAAGATAGGAGTTGATTTTGGCTAAGGGTAAGAAACTATTCAAACTATTAAAAAAATCCGATAATATTTCGGAAGAATTAATTGAAGTAGTAAATGAAAGCCACGAAAAAGGTGTTATTAATACTAATGAAGCTGATATGATTCAGAACATTGTGGAGTTTCGAAATAAAGATGCAAAAGATGTTATGATTCATAGAAAAAATGTTGTGGCACTTGATGGTAAAATAACTGTTAAAGAGGCTATTGAATTTGTTAATGAGAATAGCTTCTCTAGATACCCTGTCTATCTTGATGATATTGATGATATAATCGGTAGTGTTCACATTAAACAGTTGCTTAAATACGTTAATGATTCTAAGAATCTTAATAAGAGGCTTCAGGATATTGATGGTCTTATAAGAGAAATTGGTTTTATTCCAGAGACTAATGCTATCTATACAGTATTTAACAGAATGAAAATCAAGAAGAATCATATAGCAATAGTTGTTGATGAATATGGTCAGACTTCTGGAATTATTACTATGGAAGATATACTAGAAGAGATAGTTGGCAATATTTTCGATGAAAATGATACAGAGAAAAACAGTATTGTTGAATTGAAAGAAGGAGAATATCGTATAGAAGGAGTTACAAGTATTGAAGATGTTGAAGCTTTACTTGGAATTAAGATTGAAGGCGAATTCGAGACGCTTAATGGTTTCCTTACATATATGAATGGTAAGATTCCATCTGATAATTCAACATTTCTTGTTAGAGCATATGGATATAAATTTCAGGTAATTGATGTCAAAAATAAAGTTATTCAAGATGTGAAAGTTTCAAAACTTGATAAGAATAGCGATAAATGATAATATTCTATTTATAAAGTTGAAAAGAGGTTTAAATAAATGTCAGGACATTCTAAATTTTCTAATATCAAACACAAAAAAGAAAAGAATGATGCTGCAAAAGGCAAAATATTTACAGTTATAGGAAGAGAGATTGCAGTTGCAGTTAAAGAAGGTGGACCAGATCCGGCAAACAATAATAAATTAAGAGATGTTATAGCTAAAGCAAAAGCTAATAATATGCCTAACGATACAATTGAAAGAGGTATTAAGAAGGCTGCAGGTGATGGTAATTCTGTTAATTATGAATCATGTACATATGAAGGATATGGACCTAGCGGAACAGCGATTATTGTAAAATGCTTAACTGATAATAAGAATCGTACTGCTGCAAATGTTAGAAATGCATTTACTAAAGGTCATGGAAGTATTGGCACACAAGGTTGTGTATCCTTTATGTTTGATGAGAAAGGTCAGATTCTTATAGACAAAGAAGAATGTGATATGGATGCAGATGATCTTATGATGCTTGCCCTTGATGCAGGTGCTGAAGATTTTAATGAAGAAGAAGATAGCTTCGAGATATTTACTGCGCCAAATGATTTCTCCAGCGTAAGAGAAGCTTTAGAGAAAGAAGGAATCAAAATGGCTGATGCCAATGTAAGTATGATTCCACAGAATTATGTTACTTTAACTACAGAGGAAGAGCTATGGGACATCAACAAGATACTTGATTTGTTAGATGAAGAAGATGATGTTCAGGAAGTATTTCATAACTTTGTTACAGAAGAATAGATTTATTCTAAATAAACAGCAGAAGGAGAATTTACTATGAGAAAGATTTTGTATGCTGCTAGCGAATGTGTACCATTTGTTAAAACCGGGGGACTTGCAGACGTTGTTGGGGCGCTGCCTAAAGAATTTGATAAGAAGGATTGGGATATAAGAGTAGTACTTCCCAACTATACATGTATTCCACCTGAATTTAGAGATAAGTTTGAATATGTAACTAACTTCTATATGGGTATGGGGCATCTCATAGGTGAGAAGTATGTTGGAATATTTAAGTATGAATATCAGAATATCACATATTATTTCATTGATAACTTAGAGTATTTTGAATGTTTCTATCCATATGGCGATGTGAGATACGACATGGAGAAATTCACTTACTTTGACAAGGCAGTGCTTTCAATGCTTCCTGTTATTGATTTTAAGCCTGATCTTATTCATTGTCATGATTGGCAGACAGGTCTTATTCCTGTGTATCTTAAGAATGAATTTCAGGGTAATCAATTCTACTGGGGTATCAAGACAATTATGACAATTCATAATCTCAAATTCCAGGGAGTGTGGGATGTTGAGACATTACAAGGTCTGTCTGGATTATCAGCTGATTTGTTCACCTCTGATAAACTTGAATTTAATAAAGGCGGTAACATGCTTAAAGGTGGTCTTGTATATGCGGATTATATTACTACTGTAAGTAAGTCATACGCTGATGAAATCCAGATGCCTTATTATGGCGAAGGATTAGATGGACTTCTTTCTGCAAGACATTTTGATATGCAAGGTATTCTTAATGGTATTGATTATGAAATGTATAATCCTGATACTGACAGTCGTATCTATAGGAATTTTAATGTTGATAATTTCAGAACCAATAAGAAAGAAAACAAAGAGAAGCTTCAGGAAGAACTTGGACTTACTGTTGATAAGAAGAAATACATGATTGGTCTTATATCAAGACTGACAGACCAGAAAGGTCTAGATCTTATTAATTATGCAATTGAAGGTATTGTTGATGAGTTTACCCAGTTTGTTATTATAGGAACAGGCGAGTCTCGTTATGAGAATATGTTCCGACACTACGCATGGAAATATCCTGATAGAATCTCTGCTAATATTTGTTATAATGAAGACCTGGCAAGAAAGCTTTATGCAAGTGCAGATGCATTCTTAATGCCTTCAAGATTCGAACCTTGTGGACTTACTCAATTAATATCATTTAGATATGGTACTGTTCCAATAGTCAGAGAGACAGGTGGTCTCAAAGATACAGTAGAAGCTTATAATGAATATGAGCATACTGGTGATGGTTTCTCATTTACCAATTATAATGGAGATGAACTTCTTAATACTATTAATTATTCTAAACACATTTTCTTTGATAAGAAAGTTCAGTGGAATAAGATGGTTGAACGCGGAATGAAGAAAGATTATTCTTGGAATGCGTCAAAATTCAATTATGAAGGCCTATACAAACATTTGATAGGTGCCTAAGTGTGCAAATCCCGTTTATATGGCGGGATTTGTTTATTATTACTATAATAGCAAGAAAAATATTTAATTTTTAGTAAGAATGTGCTATATTATAAGTTATAGGGGAAGGTTATTTTTTTAACAAGTTAAAAAGGGGGGAGTGTCCATGCGAGATCTTAAGCATTTGATTTGGTTTGAGAATTTGCTTCAGGAAGCAAATAATGAACTTGTACAGCAGGCTAAGGGCGAAGGTAAACGAGCCCTTGGATACACATGCTATTTTATGCCGGAAGTATTACTTGATCTTCCGGGATGTTTTTCTGTAAGACTTCGCGCTCCGCGAAGTACAAGTCCCGATATTGCAACGTATTATATGAGTAATCGTACATGTATGTATGGTCGCTGTCTATTAGAGCGTGCCCTGGAAGGTGGATTTAACTTTCTTGATGCACAGATGGCTACTGAGACTTGTACGGTTACTTGTCGTTTTCAGGAACATTTACAGATGATGGATGTTATTCAGAGCCCTGATTTCTTCTGTGAATTTACTGACGTTCCATTTAAAAAGAATAAGAATTCTATTGATCATTACGAGAGACAATTACAAGAACATGTTCTTAATCCGTTAAAAGAACATTTTGGTATTGATACTTCTGATGAAGCTATAATGAAATCAATTAATGAGCATAATGAACTATGCCGTCTTATTAAAGAAATAGGGGAATACAGAAAGAAA
>OCTW013425024.1_pt1 | contig 11869 bp, 3 predicted proteins | sample 1539671 | NCBI WGS metagenome assembly OCTW01 (sample SAMN02144230, study PRJEB22623) | gut metagenome | biome: sheep rumen | host: Ovis aries | place: New Zealand | reverse complement strand
CTGACCATCGCCGACGGAAAACTGGTGGCCATCAACAAACAGGGGGAGCAGACCTTTGAACTGGGCGCTCTCGACAGCATGTACTTCTCCGCCGCCTCTGGTGGAGGAGCGGTGGGCATCGCGACGGTGGCCCAGAACTCAACGGGTGTCGATGCCTACTCGATGAGCGGCATCCACATGGGCCATTTCGGCTCGCTGACTGAGGCGCAGAGCCAGTTGCAGCAAGGCGTCTACATAATGAAACTCGAAGGGAAAACCATCAAAATGACCGTGAAATGAAGAAACTGACCATCTTGATAGCACTGATGCTGACGATAGCAGCACAGGCGCAGACGCTGAACGTGGTGACGGGAAGCGTCACATACCAGTTCCCGGCAGCTCAGACCGGACCGATGAACTATGCCGACGGCACCACCTTGACCGTCATGGGAAAGGTGTTCCAGCTGACAGACATCACGCGGATGTATGTCGACAACACCGAAGTGACCGACAACGAAGTGAGCGTGAGCTACGACGGAACAACGGCCCGCGTGACCGTGGCCGGCAACGTGGCACAGTATGTGGAGCCGGTAGTGAGCGGTGCTCATGTGAGCATCGTGCAGAGCGCCGACGTCAGTGACGACAACGTGGGCGAGATTACCTACTCGCTGAGCGGCACTTCCGACGATGGTGAACTGACGCTTAGCGGCTCCTACAAGACCACCATCGAGCTGCGCGGACTCAGTCTCACCAACCCCAGCGGGGCCGCCATCGACATTCAGAACGGCAAGCGAGTGGCCATCAGCATCAAAAAAGACACCGAGAACACACTGCGCGACGGTGCCGGAGGTGGACAGAAAGCCTGCCTCGTTGTGAAAGGACACACCGAGCTGAAAGGCAAGGGAACACTCAACATCTACGCTTTTGAGAAGCATGGAATCAAGTCGGGAGAGTACCTTAGCGTCAAGAACTGCACGGTGAACGTGCTGAAAGCCGAGGGCGACGGCATCCACTGCGCCGAGTATTTCCTCATGGAAAGCGGCACAGTCAACGTGAGTGGCGTGGCCGACGACGGCATCCAGGCTGAGCTCGACGGCACCACTTCGACGGGCGAGACCACCGACCACGAGGACGAAGACTCTGGTAACATCTACATCCTCGGCGGAACCATCAGCACCAGCGTGTCGGCCGATGCCGCCAAGGGCATCAAGGCCGACGGCGACATCCGCATCGAAGGCGGCGACATCAGTGCCACCACCAGCGGCGGAGGCGTCTGGGAACAGGCCACAACCAGCACCGAGACATCGAAGACCAAGGCTTCGGCCGCCATCGGACTCGACGGCAATATCACCATCAACGGCGGAACGCTCACGCTCACGAGTACAGGCGGAGGAGGCAAGGGCATCAGCGCCGACGGTTCCTTCACCATGAACGACGGCACACTCAACGTAACCACAGAGGGCGGCATCTGCGTCTATTCCGCCAACGTCATCAACAACAACTACACTGGAAACACCGACCGCATCAACACCAACTACAAGTCGTCGCCAAAGGGCCTGAAAATCGACGGAGACATCCTCATCGCTGGCGGCACGCTCAACATACAGTCGACCAACAGCGAGGGCATAGAGTCGAAGGCCACACTCAACATCACTGGCGGACAAATCTACAGCCAAAGCGGCGACGATGCCATCAACAGCAGCAGCCATCTCACCATCGAAGGCGGCTATGTGTGCGCCTACTCCAAAGGTAACGACGGAATCGACGCCAACGGCAACTGCTATGTCAAAGGCGGCACCGTCTACGCCATCTCATCACAGTCACCCGAAGTGGGCATCGATGCCAACACCGAGCAGAACTACAAGCTCTATGTGACGGGCGGCACACTCGTCGCCATCGGCGGACTGGAAAGAGGCGCCAGCATCACACAGACATGCTATCAGGTGAGCAACAGCAGCAACAACAATGAAGGGGGAAACAATGGCGGACACGGCGGTGGACCGGGAGGAGGCGGACCAGGCGGAGGACCGGGCGACAACCAGCAGACCACATGGGACGCCAACACATGGTATGCACTCTATGACAACGGACAGCTCGCACTGGCATTCTTGACACCACAAAGCGGCGGAGCATCACTCGTCGTCAGCACATCCGGCACGCCCACCATGAAGAAAAACGTCAACGTAACCGGAGGTACAGACCTCTTCAACGGCATGGCCAACATCGGCGGAACCGTCAGCTACGACGAAACCAACAGCAACACACAAGTCAACCTCAGCCAATACAGCTCAGGCGGAGGCTGGTGGTAAAATAGGAGTTACAGGAGTTCAGGAGTTACAGGAGTTCAGGAGTTGCAGGAGTTGCAGACGACGCCAGATTCCCCCAAGGAGGCTCTGCGTACGAAGCGGCACCGCCGCTTCCTGTAACTCCTGCAACTCCTACAAAACCCCTACTTCACGATAACCTTCTGTCCCTTCTTCAGGTAGATGCCCTTGCGATTAGGTCTCTCCCATGGCCGGCCCATCAGGTCGAAGTATTCCTCGGCATTGACTGTTTCCACCTGCACGTCTTTCACATCTGTAGGCACATTGCCCGACGAGGCTCCCAGGATGGTAACAGGCAGCACGTTGTTGGAGGGACGAACGTCTTTCAGTGTCTTGTCGCCCTCCATCGGCGTTGTACGCAGGTAAAGGGTCTGGCTGAACTCAGGCTTGCTCGCGGTCAGCGCCACAATTTTCACCTTGTTCTTCTGCTCAGTCGTAGCATCGTAGAGGTCGCGGCTGCTCACCGTCACTTCAGTCGTGCCGGCAGCAGGTTCCGTAGCCAGCGGTGAGGCATAGAGGCCTACCTTTACGCTCATGCCGTCGGTCAGTGGCAGCAACGAGGCATTGGTCACCTCGGCAACCACGGTTGTCAGACCGTCACCGTCAGTCTTCTTGCTCAGCACCTTCAGCGCCATGTCGACATGTCGCACATTCATCTGCGTGCCACTCTGCTCAACGCGCCGCGGACGGGCAGCAGCCCTGTTGCGCATCTTCAGCGCATTGCTGTTGCCTGCCACGAAGTTGGCGGCCACATCATAGTCAATGCTACCGTCGAAACTGTCGTCTACAGTATAGTCGAACTTCAGTTCGGCAGTCTGTTGTGGCATCAACATCACATCGCGGGTAAACGTCTCGCCACCCATCATCACGTCGATGCTCTCGATAGGTTCGAAACCGTTGTTCGCCACGGTAATGGTCACAGGCACCTGATGCTCATTGGACACCTCGTAGGGGTTGTATCTGATCTTGTGGTCGATGGCATTGGTGAAGGCAACGGTAGACTCGAGGATGGCTGCTCCGTCTTGTTCGTTGGCTACGCAGTAGGCCACCTTCATGTCGAGTCCGTCAAGATAGCCGTCCATAGACTGCAGGCGCACCTCGGCGGGTATGGTGGCTGCCTCGACGGGTGTTGAGAAGTAGAGGCTCTTGTCGTGGGAACAGAGCTTGGCGGCAAAGAGGCGGTTCTTGAAGGAGAACGCGTTCTGGGAATCAGTCTCCTCCCCTCCTTCGGAGGAGTCCGGGGAGGTCTGGTCGGTCTGGCTCCAGAGCAGTGCCACGTCGCTGAGGTCGGTGGCCTCGTTGTCCACGATGAGCCGGAAGTCGTTGACCATGTATCGCTCCATTCCCATCGTGCCGGCAATCTTGGCCGTGGACTCGCCCTTCATGTTGACGGTGTTGAGTGCTATGTCGCGCCCGGTGTCGGTCTGCTGAATATAGGCCACGAGGTTGGCGCCGCCTACGTTCACCATCTGCGGCTTACTGCCTGCGAGCAGGGTGTAGCGCTCGCGCACCTTGTCGGTGGGTGAGACACTGAGGTAGACAATCGACGCATTGGTCTCGTTGTTGTCGATGTCCTGCTTCAGGGTAATCATCACGAGAATGCTGTCTTTGCTGATGGTCAGCTGATAGTCTGCCGGCACACTCCTACGATGGATTCGCTTGATTTCTATGGGGCTTCCCCAGCCGTTTGCGGCATCATAACGTGCAAGCATCAGACTTCCGTCTATGTAACGGTCGCCTTGTTCGTTGAACATCACCTTGCCCTGCTGCCATACAACGGCAGCTGCCTGTCCGTCGGCCTGCACGGCCACAGCCGGACTGACGCAGGCACGGTCCCAGTAGGCGCCCACCTGCTCGGTCGTCCAGGCCTCGCCGTTTTGGCGCATGGCGACACACACTTCCGACTTCTGGCTAAGGTCTCTCACCTGGTCGTCGTCGGAGAGGGCTTCAAACTGGCTCTTGACGATGGGCTCACTCAGCTGTTCGTAGGCCACCATCTCGAGACCGCCGCCATGGGCGGTGCTGAAGTCATACATCGGCACCTCGGCATCCGACTGAGCGATGAGGTCGGTCTTGTTGCCGCTTTTATACACCTGCAGACGGTCGTCGTTGTAGTTGCCGGGGGTCTTCAGGTTGTTGAAAAGCAGACTATTGCCGCCCATCAGGTAAGCGGGTCGTGCCATGCCGCTGACGTCGGTGATGATCGGTGTGCCAAGCTCTGCAATGGTACGGCGGCGCAGTTTCCGGTAGCTCTTGGTGATGTTGTTCTGCCGGCTGTAGGAGAAGATGGGTTCGCCGTAGTCAGGATGGAAGGGGTTCGTGGAGTCATCGGGCGAGAGATATGTCTTGCTGACGTCGAAGATGGTCCAGCTCTTCTTCTTTCTGAAACAGAGAAACTTCGCTTCTGCAAACACCTCCATCGCCAGACGCAGGTCGGTCTTGAATCCCATGCTGGGCTGATGGTCGTAGGTAGGTATGATGGTACGCGTCAAAACGTCTATGCTACCGCCACCCTGCACGCCGACAGCGGCCTTGGCAATCCAGAGGTCGATGCCGCAGTAGGCCCAGGCGCACATCTTCACGCGGCACTGGGTGTCAATCTGGAAATCTATCTTCGGCAACGTCGCCACCTGACCATTGGCAGCAGCACGGTTCACAACAGCCATGCTGAGTGCCACCTTGGCGTCGAGCGAAAGGCCGAAGCCGCCGATGAAGAAACTCACGTCGGCACGGGCCGAAGCAGAGGCTTCCAGAGTGAGACCTCCGTCGTAGAAGTTGATGTCCAGTTTTCCCGTCTCGCGGTTGATGTAGCCGATGCCGCTGAGGAAACCCTTCACGCCGACAAAGGCCGAAGGCCAGCGGGGAATATCGTCGAAGAAGTCATCGTCGTGTGGCTTCGCCGCATTCACCGCATCCATGCAGGCCTGGAACTGCTCGTCGAAGTATTTCAGGTCGTCCAGAGAGCCCATCGCGTCCATGAGGGGTCCGCCGGGGAGGAAGTTGGCCTCGCAGACGGCACGCACAAGGAAGTAGTCGCCGTTGCGCTCGATGTTCACGGTGAAGGGCAGCACGGGAGGCACCTGGAAGTTGAACTTGTCAAAGGCTTTTCTCGTGTCCTTCATGTCGATGCCCTGCGCCTCGGCGTCATCGTCGATTTCGGTGAGTTCCGCAGCGTTGGGCTCCATGTCGACATTGTTCTCCTCTGAGAGGACGATGAGGTCGATGCTGCTGTTGTGGAGCGAGGGCAGCGTGACCAGCGTCTCGTTGCCGGCCATGAGGGCTGGCTGCACGGTAGCCCCTGTGGCTATCTGGTCGGTGAGGTCGAAGTCGAAGAGGGTGTAGTCTTGGCTGAAGTGTGTGAACACGTCGCGGCTGATGTGCGCCGTGCTGGCTGGCTGGAGGTTGAGTGAGGGTGCAACGAGGCGTAAGGATCCTTGTGGAGATGCCTCTGACCCGGCGATGCAGCCATAGATGTGGGCGTACTTCGTGCCACTCCATCCCTCGGTGCCGGTGCGTCCCTCGTGCACAATCTTCGTAATGCTCTCGTAGTCGGCGGTCTCAGAGTAATCGAGCTGGTCGGCAGCATCGATGGCCAAGAGGTCGATGGTCTCGATGGAGGCGTTCATGCTTCCATTGCGCACGTTGCCCTGTCGCATGAGTGTTTCCAGAGAGACACTGTTGACGCGCTCGTCGGCAGGGGTGAGAACGATGGTGTAATGACGCGTCTTGATGTTGTGGAAACGGTCATGACACCAGTAAGGTTTGTAGTAGTCGTAGTCCCAAAGATACATGGTATTGAGCATGGGCTGATAGCCGGGCGCCACCACTTCGATGAGTTCGGCATAGAGGTCGGGATCGGCGCTGAGCAGGTAGCCGCCAACGCCCTCGTTGTAGGAGGCGGTGCCGGCATCCAGCTGCGGGGTCATGTCCTTATCAACGCAGGCATAGTTCACAGTGGCATCGGTGATGGGCTGGCCTTGAGGGTCTACCACCGTCACAATGGTGCTGCCCAGCTGCAGATGGTCGAAACTGCCAAAGCTGAAAACGGGACTGGGACTGTCCCACTTGGAGAAACCTGCAGGGTAGGTGTTCCTGAGGAGGATTCCATCGTAGCTGTTGGCAATGGCCTCACTGCGGCTGTAGACACGGTGAAGCTCTCGCAGCTCGGGCACAAAGTTCTTCTGCAAGGGCTGGAACATGTTGGGCATGCCGACGCGTGCGTACTTGTCGCCCTCATGAAAGACGAAGGACGTGGGGTCCTCACAATAGAAGTACAACATATTGATCCTAGTACCATGCAAGTTCAGGTCGGTGCTGTGCTCCCGTCCGTTTTCCACATAGCTGATGTCGCCGTCGAAGCTATTGCAATGCAACGAGAGCTGATGAATGTTGTCAAGAGGATGGCTCACAAAGGTGTTGGTGTAGGTCTTGCCGTAACCGGGGAAGTGAACGGTGAGCGTGTAAGTGCGGCCGTCGGTCGGCGGCATGAAGGCAATCACACCGTTGTAGTGGCTGATCTGCTGGATGACCTTGCCCTCGCACGACAGCGTCAGGTCGGCACCCTCGCCAAACAGCTCGTCGTAGATGCTGAAGCTGGCGCGGGTCTTATAGAGTATGTCACGGAGCCTGTCCTCCGACTGAGAACTCGGTTCATTGCTGTTGGTGTCAGAGAAGCCATTGGCCTTCAGCTCGTCCACAAACTGCTGCAGTTCCTCCTCATTGTCAAAGATAAGGTCGCCGCTGGTCTCCTCGCCGTTGACGTAGTAGACAGCACCAGACTCGATGCCGTGGTAGGCAAAGCGAGCCATACAGGTCTCGTAGCGCTCCATGGCCTCACTGGCGTCGTAGCTGCGCTGGGCCAAGGTGTAGAGGTGGAGCGTCGTGAGCTGGTCGGGCGCAAAGCCGATGTCGGGCCGCACTGTTATCTGGGCGGTGTAATACAAGTCGTGTTCCTCCAGCTGGAGCCACGAAGGAACAGCTTCGCCACTAAGGTTCGAGTAGGTCTCGCTAAGTCCCAGCTCAGGAATCTCGTAGCCCACGGTGAAGCCCTTGCGGGGCAGATACATCACCTCGGACGTGAGCACGGCGGGATGCACTTCGTTATAGACGGGGAAGATATCTATATGGTCGCTGAACGACGGTCGTCTGAGGTCGGGTACCAGCGTAGCCGTTGCCTCAACGGTGGCCTTGTGGCCTGAGCCGTCCTTCACTGGCAACAGCACCTGGGCAGTGACGAGCGGCTCACCGACGGTGGCATCGGTCGTGACGTCAGGATGGTCCTCGGTGAAACCAAAGGGCAGGTCGTAGAGGTAGCTGTTCTGCCATTCGGTCTTGTGTCGCTTCAGTTCGCTGAACGGGTAGCGCTCGGTCCAGGTGGTTCCGTTAGCATGGGTGAAGTTGACGGTAATGTAGTCGCCGTCAATGCGCCAGTCGTCGGTCGTCTCCAGTCCGAACTGCAGCAGCGGGAATGCCGTGCCGATGTAATACTTGTTGACGACGGTCTTGCCGAAGGGCGGTGCCGACTGTATATTAAAGGTACGCGAAGTGCTCAGACCGCCTGCTAAGGTTGCCGTCACCTGTACTGTGCCACTGTTGGTGCCTGGGTTGAGGAAGAAACCCCGTTCGGCCCAGCCTTCAATCTCGGCGTCGGCTCCGCCACTGTTCGTCACACTGTAAGACACGGTGGCTCCGTCGGTGGCGTTGGCCGGCACTGTACTGACGGCAAGCGGATATGTTCGTCCGATGGTGTTACCCCAACGGTCTTTCTCAATCGTGATGGTACTTCCGTCGGCAGGGAGTCCTTCGAAGGCCACCTGCGTGGCGTGGACAGCCGTAGTGGCCTCGGGCTGCACGCTGACAGCGAACGAGCCACTGCCACCAATGGCGAGTTTCGGGAAATAACCGCCCTCTTTCAGCGCACCGAATTCAACATGAACGGTCTTTTGCGACGCCACCGTAGGAACCGTCACACACAGTGTCAGCTTTCCTGTTGCCTCATCGAAGGTGGCGCGATGGGGAGTGAGGGTGGCACCGTCGTCCATCGTCACGCCAAAGGTGTTCATAAAGTTCTCCTGATGGGCACGCTTCACAAGGCGCCAGTTGTCCATCGTCGCGCTGAGCTGCAGCGTCTCGCCGCTCTTCGCCGTGGTCTTGTCTATACTAATGTTAGAGAACTGGGGCAGAAAATGCTGTCTGTCCACCAGCACCTGGAAACCCGACGCGTTCTCCGGCAGGTCGGTCTGCGAATAAAACAGGTACTGCAAGCCTTCGTCAGCGGGGTTGGCCACTTCAAAGGGACCCAGCTCGCAAGTGGGATAGACCACCACGAGGGTACTGGTCGAGGTGCGGTTGTTGTAGTTGTCATCATAGAAGGTGTGCAGGAACTCATCATCCTGAGGACGATAGAGGTAGTAGGCCTTGTTGCACACCGACCCTGCATTGAGCGGAGTCAGCACCACCTGCCGGGTGCTGGCCCGACCGTAGTCGTCGGCATCGGAGGCCAAACCTGTGTGATTGGCAGACCGCGCCTTCAGCACATAGCGGCTGTCGGACGCAACATGCACGTCGGCAGGGAGGTCGATGCTCAGCAGAACATACTCTCCCCAGCGGTCGAGATTCTGCCACCGGCTGCTGAAGCCGTAGGTGTTCTGGATGGCTTCCAGCTGCGTGCTCAGCTCGCTCGGCTCCGGTGCCGACGTGGCACTGCGGTCGATGTTGAGCAGAAGCACCTCATAGCCTGCATCGGCATGAGAAACATTGGACACGGAAAAGACGCCCGGAAGATGCCCACTCCATGAAGGTGACGACGATACCGTGAGCGTCACCGTCTTGGTTCGTACGCCAGGCGAAAAGGTAACGGTCGTCTCGTCGAAGCTGATCAGATTCTTCAACGTGATGCGGGCCTCATGGGTGGCCGTGGTTCCCTGGGGACGCACCAGCGTGACGTTGAAGGCTGTCTGGCTGGAAGAAGCCGTGCCCGCGTCAATGACATAGATGTTCGGGTCGTTCGCATCGGCATGACCGCCCGAAAAGGTGATGACATCTCGCGTCTGCGCAAAAGCAGGACAGGAAAGGCCTCCTGACAACAGCAGCAGCGCAAGCCACAGACGGCGCAAAGCCATGCCAACGTTCAAACGGCGCCGACCTTGGCCTTTTGTCTCAACAATAGTGTTTTCTTTCATAGCTCTATTTATTTTTTTTATGCATTGTTTCCGATGGCGCTTGCAAATAGGCATGCAAAGATACAAAAAAACGACACTACTTGTTTGCGCTCTCACGTGGTATTTTTCCGAAACGTAAAAATACCACGCGTTATCTGGTAATGTGCAGGATGACCCCACCACTTACCCTTCCCCTTTGAAATGGGAAGGGAATAGCTGCGCCGGAATTATGGCAATCGTCTTGTCTACGTTCCGTGTGTTCTCACCTGTTTCAGACAGAGTCTGCGGCGTCTTCCTCTCTCCATTCGGCGAGCGACTTCCCCGTCACCTTCTGGAAATGCTTGTGGAAATTGCTGCGGTCGTTGTAGCCACACCGTGCGCAGAGCTCGCCAGTGGGGATGGAGGGATTGTCTGTCAGGATGCGCTTGGCTTCTTCGATGCGCAGATGGATTCGCCACGAGCGGAAAGGCTGATGCAGGACCGTGGAGAAATAGTCATTGAGCAACTGGCGACTGACGCCCATCTGCTGGGCTATCTCGTCCACCGATACGTCTGGCTTCAGGAAACGCTTCGAGGCCACCCAACGGTCCACGGCGTCACGCACGTGGACAAGGCTGTCGACATCTGCTTCCTGCCCGTCGGTGGTCTGCGGCTCTTCAGGCAGTCCAGCTGCCTTCACGACAAAGGCTGCACGAGGCATATAGTTGACGAAACTGATGGTGACATAGGTGTAGTAAATGGCCACCACTACGCCAAAGACGGCATCGAGCGTCTGGTCCGTGAGCAGGATGACGACCACAGCCAGCAAACCTAAGGCCAGCGCAGAGAAGAAAAGACGCTTCACCCACGCCAGACGCGATGAAAGGTCGTCGGCATATACTTCTTCAAGATGATGCACATTGGCTCGATAGACTACGATGAAATAACGGGTGTAGAGGGAAAGCTGGAAAAAATAGCACGCGCCACTGACCACCAGCAAATAACCAATACCCTTCAGGGAATACGTGTGGGCAATGGCGGTGAGCATCGTCAGCACGGCAAGGGGAAGGAGGTTCCACAGGACAAGCCTACGCATTCGTGTCTGCGGAGCCACGAAGATCACACACGTGAACGTGAAAAGAAGGGCCTGAAGACCAGCCACCACAAACCATACAAGCAGCATGGGCACACCTGACGTCCACCCCATAAGGGCCGACGAACAATAGGCCACGCACAGCACCACACATGCCAGCGCAGTGAAAGACTTGGCCTTGCGAAACGCATGCCATGCGGAAACCGTTGGCACACGTAGAAACAACAGGAGCGCTGCCTGGCACAGCAACACGCCCATCACAAAGGCACTAATAAGTCGATAGATGTCCATCGGTGGTCTGCAAGGGGTGTTTCAAAATGGCTGTACAGCCATCATCTTTTGCAAAGTTACTCTTTTTATTCCGATTCGGAAGCATCACGCTCCGTTTTTTTGCTTTTTTCACATTATGTTTCTCGAGGTGTTTTTCTCGACAGTACGCTAATAAAAAAGGTGTGCAGCTCCTGGCTTCAACCGGGAACTGCACACTTTTTCATGAAGCCGCCATGCCTCTTATGCTGGCATGGATGGCGCTATTGCGGATTGATCTCGCGAATCAGGTGGTCGGCATGTCCCCACTTGTCCATCATGAACAGCACGAAACGGATGTCCACACCGATGCAGCGGGCCAGCTGGCGGTCGAAGAAGATGTCGCTGGAGAGGCTGTCCCAGTTGCCGTCGAAGGCGAGACCGATGAGGCGGCCCTGACCGTCGAACATCGGCGAACCGCTGTTGCCGCCGGTAATGTCGTTGTTGGTGAGGAAGCAGAGCTGCATCTTGCCCGTCGTCGGGTCGGTGTACTGGCCGAAGTCGGTGCTGCCGAGCAGCGTGTGAAGCTCTGGTTCGGCGAAATAATCCTCGATTTCATCGGCTTTCTTCATCTTGTCGACAAGGCTCTCGGCCGTGGTGTAGTAGCCTGAGGGCTGACCGTTCAACAGGTATTCGCCCACCTGTCCGTAAGACAGGCGCATGGTGAAGTTGGCGTCGCTGTAGTGGGGCATATCCTGCTCCATCTGGAGCTTGGCGGCGCAGAGGTGGCGCTCCTGCTCCTCTATCTGCTCGTAGGTGGGGGCAAAACCCACGCGAATGGTGCCCAGGGTGGCCATCAGGTCAATGCCCATCTGCACACCGGGGTCGTTGAGATAGCTCTTCGAGGCGGGGAAGATATGACCGGGCTTCATCAGGACTGAGTGGCTCCACACGTAGTCTACGTAGGCCTGACAGTCTCCGTGGAACTTCTTGTCGACGGTCTTGTAGAAGTCGGGCAGATAGCGGCTGTCCACATGCTCGCGGTAGTTCTGCATAAGCGTGCCGAGCACCTCACGGTCCAGGGCGGC
>OCTW011420884.1_pt1 | contig 11871 bp, 4 predicted proteins | sample 1539671 | NCBI WGS metagenome assembly OCTW01 (sample SAMN02144230, study PRJEB22623) | gut metagenome | biome: sheep rumen | host: Ovis aries | place: New Zealand | reverse complement strand
TGCAACCAACAGACCGGAAGTAAAAACACCGGTTATAAAAGCACCTATTGATAAAAAACCGGTTGATAAAGCGCCAATAAATAAAACGCCAATTGCTGCATCACGTGTTGAAGAATCAGTTAAAGCTGTATCTATAGAAAATGATCCGGGTATTGAACTTATCTCAGTAGAATCAAGCTATAATTCAAGAGGCGCCGGTAACAATATATCATCTCGTGATAACAACGCCGGTAAATCAACTGAAAATAATAATGCTGATATGGGCGAGGAAGTAACCGAGCTTCTTACCGAAGGTGATGACGATATTATATTCCCGGGAGCCGGTAAATCTGTTTCTAAAGAATATGATCATGCAAAAGAATCCGGGTTTGTCAGTACTCCACTCGAAAACAAAACCAAGGTCAATAAAGCCGATCAGTATATTAATACTGTTCAGACGAAAACAAACAATCATAATTCTGCTCAGAGCAGGAATAACAGTCCTTCTGCAATCACAAACAACAAACCCAGTGTACACACAAGTAATAATGCCGGTACAAACAATAACAACAATACAGGCGTAAACTCATACGATGTGACGGGTTTAAATGCCAATAACAACATAAACAACAATTCAGGAGCCAACAATCCATATAATACCGGTCAGAATAACAACTATGGTGCAAACACGTATAGCAATCCGGTTTCTGATCCTGCAAACTATAACAACATGAATGCCTACGGAAATCCGGCCGCTAATACATTCAACAACGGTAACGACATGGCGGGAGGTATGCAATATAATTCATACAACTCTGGATATGCACAGCAGCCATATTACACTGCTCAGCCACGTCCGAAGAAGGTTAATCCGTCACTCGCTACACCAACAGGACAAATGATCAAAAAATGCAAGATCATCATATTCGTTCTTGCCGCTCTTGAATTTTTTGCAATGTTCCTGCCGGCAACTCATTATGGTTCCGGAAGATATTCCGAATCATTATCATTATCCGACGGTAATTCCTTTATAATATTCCTTGGTCTTATCATCATTGCGATATTGTGCATACTCGCAGGTTTCAGCCAGTATTTCGGAGCTGCCCTCGGACTTCTGATTCAGAGTCTGATACTATCGGTAGCATCCTTCTTCATAGTTGCACTTGTTAACGAAGAGGGAAAAATAGCAACTAAAGGCATTGCTTACTATATCTTCCTTATCGTGCCTATAGTTATCATCATTGTCAGCATAGTTACACTTACGTACAGTATAAGGCTGAAGAACGAATCAAAAGAAAGCCGATAAGTTAATAAACGTAATAGTATTGTTTTAAAAATATAAACTTTTATAGTTTAATATGATTTTTGGAGACGTGTGCCGGCGCTGCTACAGTGCCGGCACAAACCACTAAACGGGCCTGACCAAGATTTGGTCAGGCCCGTTTTCACATTATGTAGCATTATATATAATTCAGATTATGGAACTCTCAAAACAATTATCCTTTTTATTCGTTCCATGTACAACGTTTACAAGAAATCATTAATCCCAGTATTCATATATCAAATATTGATATCCATTTTCACCACTGTATTCAATGTGCTTCAGACAATTGCCGCGATCGTCATATTCACTTTCTTCAATTAAGCTGTCATTCTTATATTTCTTAGTTATATTTCCGAAATCATCATATTCAAAGCTTTCGCTGTTTAAAACCTCACCTTCTCTTACACGGGACTGCTTTGTGATATTTCCCCGGTTGTCAGTTTCCACAAGGTAGTCACTGTCTATGACATTATTGACATAATAAGTACCACCTGTTCTGAAGCCATTGGAATCATATTTCCATACAACATACTCTTCTTCTCCTCCGGAACTATCCGTCCCTCTCCAGCTGATCAGATTACCATTAGCATCATATTCGTTTTCCTGTATGGTAGTAAACTCATCCATAGTATGTGTTTTGCGTATCATATTTCCGGCAGCATCATACTCAAACGTCTGCTCAACTACATACCCACCGGCTCTTTTATAATATGACCACGTACAATTACCGGCAGCATCATAAGCATATTCAGCATGCCCAGCATCTTTTCCTTCTGAATACCATTGTTCCCGAACGCAATTTCCATCGTTATCATATTCATATTGCTTGATTATTGAACCATCACTATCCTTTATATCTGTTCTGACTCCGCTGGAATCATAGTTTTCAATCCACCTGACCTTGTCATCTTTGCCATAATATGCTGTAACGCGCTTTCTGGTCCTCGGAATAACCTCTTTATTCTTCTCAATTTTTGTATCATTTTGTTCTTCCGTATTATCCTCAGCGATCACACTTGTTTCCCTGGTATCTCTCTCTTCAGATGATGTATTATCCGCTATGATATCTTCTTCCTCTGTACCTGCCACAGCCAGAACAGCCTTATAGGCATCCAGGAAATATCCATACTCCAGATTCTCATCTCTGGAAGCATCAACGATTATCCGTTTAACCTCATCCCCTTTTAGATTATTGTCAAGCGACCATACCATGGCAGCCACTCCGGCTACCTGAGGTGCCGCAAATGACGAACCGCTCCACGAATGCTTTTTATTCTCACTGTCCTTATAACTGCTTTGATATTTATTACCGGGAATCGTAGAATAAATACCTTCACCCGGGGCATATACATCCACTCTGTCACCAATACAGGTATGTTTACCCTTTTCTTTATTATTATTTACATACCCGACAACAATAATCCTGTTATATACATCAGGATAATCATTTTCATCTATAAGCGTATAAAATGAATTGTATCTTGCATCAACCCACTCAGTATGTACCTGGCATGTTACTTTATGACCCTTACTTGTATCAGTCAGTTTCATATCCTTATCGGAAAGATTGCCGGCTGAGCAGACTATAACAAAATCATACCCTTTATCAAGCCACCCCTGCAAAAACTCGCCCAGTCTCTTTGCAGTTTCTATAGCTATAGCTTTATTCTCTTCTCTGTATGCTATATTTTCTTCATCAGATTCAAATCCATCAAATAGAAAAGCTCTTAAGTATAAAAACTTTATGTAATAAGAACAATTGATCACCTTAACGTCTCTTGTGATCAGATCTGACAGATAACACTTAAATGCATAGAGACTATCCGGAATATTTTTATTTTTTTCCTCACACTGAGTCCATGAAGCAAGATAAGTATTTCCCTTACCATAAGGATAAACACCGCATATGCCCTTAGAATTACTGCCATCTGCTACGAATGTTCCCATCACATGAGTTCCATGCGCGTAATCCTTATAAGTAAGATAGCCATTCTTATATTTAGACTTCATATTTCCGTAGGTATCATAAAAGCTCTCTGCTATGCAGTTTTTTAAATCCTCATGCTCCGGATCAAACGTCGTGTCAATGATTCCGACCTTGACAGGGTTTATAGTCTCCTTATGTCTGTCACAGACTTTCCATGCTTCAGGAGCATTTATACTGTTAATATGCCACCCAATGTCATTATCATTCTTTTCAATATTATCCCGCCATTCATCACCATAATTAACTTCATAATCAACAGAATCACTCTTTTGATCAAAAAAGTAATTAATACAGGCTGACTTAACAATATCCTCGTTCTCAATCTCACGGCATATGGATTCCAGCTCTTCCCTGTTTAAAGAATTGTCAAGCTGAAGCTGATAATCACCTGTCTGCTCGATTCTGCCGACAATACTCGCATCATAGGCTTTAGCCAGCTTCTCTACACGCTTTTTGCTCAGCTTTGGACTAACCTCGATAAGTATCTCATTATCAGCAAAGCTTATCGCGTACTGATCGGTTGAAATATGTTCCGGAGCAGTTCTTAACATGCTTATCTCACCCGGATGATCGGCATCATATTTCTTCTCAGACTTCTTCAATTTGATATAGAGAAGGCCAACCAAGGCGGCTGATATCGCTACTAAGCATATAAAGATTATAGTTCCTTTGTGTTTCTTTTTGTTACCTGACATATACTTTCCCCTAAATTAAAACCACCCTATGAATAGAATCATCTTCTAATCATAGCATCATACGCCGGTTCGCAAATATTTACGTATGTCAATTCATCTTGCGAACCTTTTCAATAGCCTCATCAGTGATATCCTCAACTTCAAAATCGAGTCCGATGAAATCATATCCGGATATTCCCTTCTTATATTCATCATAAGAAATAGTATGTCCCTTGAAGCTGCTGTCAGGATTGTAATCGAAGCAGAAATACTGCATCTCATCAATGCTTCCCTCAAATCCGTCATCCTTTGTCACCCGATAATACATTGATTCATGCTTATTTGGTTCTGTCGCACAACATGATAAAGCTTCAACGAGCGTCAATTTGTCCTTGCCGGCATCAAATGTAAATGCGGCCTCACCGCCCAGACCGGTACCTACCATAAGATTGTGAAGACGTATTTTATTTCCTTCGATACTATATACATATGATTTTCCATAGTCATCCATTATCACCGGAACAGCCTCACCATTTTGATACGTGTACATCCGGAGTAATTCGTAAAAACTATCATTCTTCACGCCTGAAGCAACCATGATCAGTTCCGGAGTTCCATCTTGATTTACATCATGTAAAGCATATCCATAGAATATGTTATTTACATCAGGAAACGTAAAAGGCCTGAGCGCAAGGTTCTTGTATTCCACCATCAGTTTGGCATACTCTTTATAGCAGGAAGAATCACTGCTGTCTCCGTCCTGATTGTTATTCTTACCGCCACGCTCAGCATGATCAAATTTAGGCAGTCCGCCTTCTCCCGGAACAAAATGAGCAACCCAAGGAATTCCTTCTCCATCCTGCCAAAGTATTGAATAATAAATGTCCACGGAATCATTATTTACAACAACGTCATCAATTCTGCATCCGGGACCGCCCGCCTGACTGATGACCGCCTTAAACCTATCACCATCTCGCTTAAAGCACTCTATACTCTCATCAGGATTCACAGCCGCTGCTGCTAAGCCTTTGGCCACTTTATCGATATATTTATTCGAAGGAGTCTTCCCCTTAAATAAACTGGCCATCAGCTTAACATCGCTCACATCATAAACATAATATGACGGCCAGCTTGAAGTATTCTCCGACGTATGCTTCAGACTCTGTGCGCCCCATGTCAGTGCCTCAAATACAGCCCCAACCTTCTCTTCATCAGAAAGATTGCCGATGTATGTGATTGAATCATCAAACAAAGCTTTCGTGTCAAGATACGGAAGAACGTCGCAGATCATGTCGAGGTAGTCGCCGTTCCAGGTGATGGAAGTGTTGTTTGAATCCTGGTCGGATGGTTGGTCATCTATAACTACAGTATTCTCACCCTTAGGTTCTTTACTCTTTAATCCTATAACTTTAAAGCTACTTTCTTCGACTTTTTTTGATGTCAAACCATAAAAATGCTTATAATCCGTACTATGTGTATGTTTTTTTATTTTTTCTTCATCATCTTGTAAGTGTTGTTTTGTCGCATCTGAAAAAGGCATTTCAACTGCACAAATATAATCACTCGGATAGTTTTGAATAATTGAATATCCCGCACGTCCTGGTGAGTTTGATAATAAGAACGTATATTCGCCTATGTTTTCTATAACACCATTTGTGTAATGAATAGTAAACATATTTTCGCCCCATGGCTTTTTATATATATTTATTCTAAGTTTTATTCCATTCTTTTTGAAACAATCCCTTGCAAAACTCGTACAATTGTTTGTGTATAGATTATACAATGATTTATAGTTTTTTATATATGTTTTAAATTGATCCTTTATACTAGAGTCAACTTGAATAGGAAGAATTATCGGTGCAAATAAACCATCCTTACTTTTTTCTGAATTTTTAAATTTAACCGGAAATCCCCTACGAATATGATAATCCCCTTCCGAAGTACTAATTAAAGATGAAACTTCAAACGAGAATAGAGAAAGATCAGAAAAAGCAGATTCCGGAAAAAATCCAGCTATAAAATTAACAAGCCTATTACTATAATGAGTTAACTTCCCATCTTCTAAAATATCAACATCTTCATAATTAGAATACACAACCCATGAATGTCCCGTACTTCCAATCGTATTTAGATTATTACTAATAGACGCAAATGGGTTCAGATTTAAAACTGTTGGACTCCCAACTATTGGTGGCCAACAAAAGAAAGACATAACATCTTTACCATTATAGAAATATTGTATATAATCATCATATGACCTAAAAACATCTGCACAATCTTTTGTCAAATCAATATCATCTGTAAACCCGTCTCTATCCGAATCAATCTGTGACAGATCAACCGCCGCCACATTCTGATAATTCGCTCCTCTTCCGCTTACTCTCCCCAGATAAGTCTTGATATCCGTAAAGAACAGTATACCCTTATCTTCCTTCATATATTCACTGATATCCAGCCCTCCGGCACCTACAAAGTTTACTGCAGTGAGTTCACCGTTTTCATTAACTGTACATACATACAGGTCTTCACCTGGATTAGAAGCGACCTTTATTGATACATCTGACTTTCTTGTATCGGGGGACATAACGATTCCATTCGGAAGAACACAGTCAAGATCTTCATCAAGGATAACCGCAAATGCAGGAAACGTTGAAATAAATGAACCATAGATATTCCTTGCGTCCATCTTTGCAGACACCTCAATCGAACAGTCCTCAGATACATTGACTGTTTCAACATAGTTCACAGTATAATCATCATCCGCCTGTGTAGGATCCAGTCCATACATGTTTTCACAATAGTCACTCACACCATCATCATCGGAATCATATTTTGCAGGATCACAGCCAAGATGAAGCTCATCGCCGTCATTTATTCCATCCAAATCGCTGTCCGGTTCATTAGCAAGCAGTCTATACCTAAGTTCATCCTTATTCTTTAATCCATCCTGATCAGGATCTTCTTCTCCATCATCAATACCATTTTCATCTGTATCTGCATATTTCGGAGAAGTATATGAATTCTTTAATTCGAACAGATCATCCAGTCCGTCTCCATCCGTATCTTTCCCTTCGAGTCCAAGTCTTTTCTCATTCTCTTCATTCTCATTATAAATAACATATACTCTTCGAACAGGATAAACTCTACCTGTATATTCAGCTTCCAAATAAAGAATATTAGGTCCCTGCAAAAAGGCAAGATCATCAATCGAACACTCCTCGCCAAGTTTTACACTTCCCTTTTTCAGGACATATCCTTCACTTCCATATAAGGTGTATTTGATCTTATTCGGCTTTTTTCCACTTATGATTCCTTTTATCTCAGAAACCTCATCATAAACAAAATATGAATCAAGTCCATCAACCTCACCATATATGAACTCAGGCGATGTAATCTCAAATTCATATTTAGCATTTCTAAGCTGTAAATATGCAAATACAGTACATACCGAAATGCTTATCAGTAATAGTGATAAAACCAGAATTTTCTTTGATTTTTGCATTTTCATATTATTTAGTATCCTTCTATGTTTTTATTTAATCATCATCTAAAAAACGACATTTGTAACCTAAATTCAATCATAAAAATCTTATCATATTTTTAGACAATAAATAATAGTGGCATACTACTTCAAATACCAAAAATAATAATGCCACTACTATTATTTCTTGCCACAATTCCCAGCATTTCCCATTAATCTGCGCAACAGATTCAAGACATTTGCTTGAATTTGAATCATTTCAAAAATATAGCTTGACACTGTTTTTCTGAAGGGGGTATATATTGAGTAAGGGTATTGATTCATCTCCTTATATGATCCTTTATTTAAGGAAAAATATAACAAAAGGGGTTGATAAATATGTCCAAAGAAAATTCAAAAATCAAAGAATCCGTGTCTCTCATCACGAAGATCGGAGGTGTGTAATATGCTTATAGCCGAATACGATTATGATACTGATATAGCCGTTAAACGCGAAGAAGCCTGGGAAGATGGGCACGAAGCTGGTCTCGAAGAAGGAATTGAACAAGGAATCGAACAAGGAATCGAGCAGGGGCTTGAGCAATCCATAATCAAATATGCCTCAAAAAAACTTGAACATGGCATTTTGGATCAGGAGCTTACAGACGATTTAATCGACTTGTTCGAAATTGACAGTACACATGCGAAGATTATTATTGACAAGGCCAGGGAAGCCATAAATAAGTAGCATATCTTTTCAAAAAAATACATATATCTCAAAAACGGGTTTTATCATAACGATCAAACCCGTTTTGTATGCATAAGTCTTCTCTTGCTAACGAAGAATTGAACATGAAGATTCTCCATCTAATCCCACGTCCTGAAAGTTTCCGGAAGATTTATCTTAAGCTTTCCATCATTTTTCATATGCGCCACAAATGTATAGCCACCGTATTGTATATAATATACGCCGTTTTCCGTATAAAAGTTATTTGGCATATACATATCATAAGTATCATCATTAACATTATACTCTGCACCAAATATGCTGAAAACATCGCTATCCTTGTCGATAACAGCTGCTTGCCTATAACCATTTCTATTCGCTGCATATCTGTCAAATTCATCACTGGTGAACATGATCATAAATATCCTCTTAATATCCTTATATGAATAGCGTAAATACTCGTAATAGAATTTGTCATCACCAGTTTCATGATATGTGTCATAAGAAAGCCCGGGTATCTGACACCATATGCTTTCTATGATTGAATTAAACAATTCTTCATTTGTACCTGATTCCTCACGCCCTTTAGCATATTCATATCCATAAAGAATAATTCCAATCTGCGCAAGCGTCAGATTATCGTCAAAGTATTTTGGTAAATCTTCAAGCTCAAGATATTCTTTTTCGTTTTTTGATTCTATTGTTTCTGTTGCCTGTGTCGATATTTCTGTTGTTTTTTGTGTTGTCTTCTGTGTTGTTTTTTCAGTAGTGTCATTTATATTACCAACAACATGATATGTTGAATCTTCTTTATTCGTATCAGACGATTTCGCAGACTTATTATATTTTTTTATTATCATAATTGATACAAATACAGCCGCTATGGCAACAACAGTCAACAAGGCAGCCGCAACAGCCTTATTCTTCTTTCTTTTTTCTGCCTCTTTTCTCTTAATCTCTTCCGCGTGAAGCTTTTGTTCCCTGTCAAGCTTTTCAAGACGTATTCTCTCCGCTTCACGTCGTTCTGTTTCTCTTCTCTCTGCCTCACGCCTTTCCATCTCGCGTTGCTCAGCTTCTCGTCTTTCAGCCTCTACGCGCTCATTTTCACGAATATGCATATTATTCTCATAACTTTTTGTTACACCCGTATACACTGTCGAGATTTTTTTTGCATTTGTCTTTATCCCGGACTCAGCATTTTGTTCCACAACGTCAACCAAACCTAGTTCTGCGCCACATTCAACACAGAACCTGTCGCCCTCTTCAATTTCAGCACCACAGTTATAACAAAACTTCATCAAAGCAATTCTCCTTCTGTAATACGTGTATTTATAACAACACCCATTCAAATAAACAGACATATAAACTTTATCATCAACCTTAAAGTATCATTCACCAAAATCACACAGATTATAATCCACCCGATAATAACCATCGCTCTTCTTCGTAGCAGCTACAGTCAGGTTCCCGGCCTTTATATAAAGAATATCATTTTCAATATAAGCCTGACTCGGTTCATAGAACATATAGTCCTGTATTAAATCACCTGTATAATATCCCCACACTTTAATTGTATCATTTCCTCTGTCTACATAATCAATTCCGGAATGCTGCGAAGTGTCAATCAGTTCATCAAAACGATCTTCGTCAAATAATATGCTGTATATATTCTTCACTTCACTATACGAATATATCCGATTGAATTGATCTCCTGAAACAGAATCATCACATCTCATCCCAGGCATTTCACAATGAATCATATACGCAAACATATAATCAAGCATGTCCGTATCGGAAGGAACGGAATGAGATTCGATTATTCCCTCAATTCCATTATAAAAGCAATAATGGACATTATTCAGGCATGCAAATAAAAGTCCAAACTGCTCTGAGGTAAGATTACGCCCAAAATATCTGTATAATTCACTTACAGGTATATTCTTTTGAGAACTACTTGATTCAGCCGTCGTATTGGCATTATCTGGTGACTGACCATTATCTGAATTTGTATTGCCTGAAGATGTGTCGTTCGATGATGAGTCATCGGATGAACCGACCTGCACCTCTATAATTCTCACTCCATAAACTGTCCATGCACCGTCCGCTTCGAAGAGAAGCTTATTTCCCCATCTTGTAGGATCTGCCTCACCGGTATCTCTGACAATATCATCATACGTGAACTGAGCTATATTTCTTGAATTATTATATCTCGGCAGATGAAGTCCGCCTTTCATTTCATGATATCCGCTTTCATCTTTACTACTGGTTATAAAGTTCTCATCAACCCGGTCGTTGTCAATAATAAGCCATATGCATCCGGTTGACGAAGCATAGCTCACTTCTATTACCTTGTTTTTATCCATGAAAGAAAGGAAATCCTTGTTAAGCGTGTCACCCTCAATCCCCAGTTCTTCCCATTCAACAGCTCTGTCAACATTTCCGGCCGTAATTCCGACTTCAACAACCTTTGAATCACCACCGACATTCAGAAGATTTGATCTGTCACTGTCGAAATCATATTTCTCCTGCTCAGGATTGAAACACCATTCCTTAACTGCTGATGTATGCTTTTGTGAAGGGACATACTTATCGTCACAATTAAAAGCATTCACTATTTTTTCAGCTTCTTTTTGAGACAGCACTTCCAAAACCACACTGTCTTCATCTATCACTGAAGAAATGTACGGCGCTGATACAAGCTCCTGATCAACAAGAAACAGCAGTGTTCTTCCGATGTTTTCTTTTGTTGCTTCATGATATTTCTTACGTCCTTCTTCATTGAAATACACCTTTATACATCCATTTGTCGAATCACCAGAAGCGACCTCTATTTTTGAAATATCATTACTGCTCATAAGTTCATTCCATGCAGCATCATAGAAGCAGAATCTCTGCTCTTCAGGTCTATATTCTGATGTTGTATAAATATTCTGTTTGATCAGTTCATAATCATCACGAATATCTGATGTAAAACCCGCTTCAATTCTGATTGTTTTATCGCCTTCTGTAACCTGCCTTAACTTATTGCAATGCATACTGGTTTCTTTTTCATTAACAGCCAGATAAGAATCATAAAATACCTTAACATCTCCACTCTCTGAGAACCATTCAAAGGTATTCGTTTTCATGGTTATAAACATTTCATACTTCTTATTCTTTTCTGCGTTTTTGTTTTCACGAAATTCGATGCTGTCAATATCATTTAGTTCGAACAAGGTATATATTTTGCCATTTTTTGCATAATCAATCGTAACATTCCCATAAAAATATTTACCGGATAAAACTTCACCATTACCCTCTCCGGATTTATCGCCTTTTTCATTATATTTTTTGATCAAAATTATAGAGACAATTCCTGCTGCAATCGCAACAACTGAGAGTATACAGGCGACAATTAATCTTTTCTTTTTACGTTTTCTTTCTCTCAGCCTTTTATTTTCAGCCTCGCGAAGCTTCTCTTCTCTATCGAGCCTTTCGAGCCTCATTCTCTCTGCTTCACGTCGCTCCATCTCACGCTGTTCTTTCTCACGACGTTCTGCCTCTATCCTCTCTTTCTCACGTTTCTCAGCCTCGCGACGTTCATCCTCTCTTTTCTCAGCCTCACGGCGCTCCGCTTCACGGCGTTCCATCTCGCGTTCCTCAACTTCACGACGCTCCGCATCTTTATTATCCGCTCCAACATCAACCAAACCAAGCTCTGCGCCACACTCAACACAAAAC
>OCTW011506174.1_pt1 | contig 11873 bp, 8 predicted proteins | sample 1539671 | NCBI WGS metagenome assembly OCTW01 (sample SAMN02144230, study PRJEB22623) | gut metagenome | biome: sheep rumen | host: Ovis aries | place: New Zealand | reverse complement strand
CGCCGCAACCTCTTCGCCAAACTCCAAGCCAACAACGTTGCCGACCTGATAGTGAAAGCCATAGCCCGAGGGTACATAGACGTGAGTGCCTTAGCTTGATGGGCGCAGGCGGATAGGGAACTTTAATCAGAAAGTTTTGTGGTTGTCTGTCATATTGATATGAGCAATAAGCAAAATGCCCTTGAATGTATGAATCACTTTCAAGGGCATAAAATTAAGTATCAAAAGATTTTAGAATGATTTGATAAAAAACAGTCTTGTCTCTTATCCTTCAAAATCAATATCTCCATCTGGTATTTTGATTGTCTTGTCTTTAGCCATTGCTGCTGCCAATTCCTTATCAAAATCTTTGGAAGTCTTAGTAATAGGTTCATTGTCAGAGTAATTGGCATCTATAGTAGCTGCATCAGTTGTGGGATTCTTTAGTTCGCCTGATTCGCTGTAATCCTTTTTGTATTGACGAATTTCTTTTTTCTGTTCAGTCATCCTCTTCAGTAATGCTTTCATAGTTTTGCCACCCTCGGCAACAATCTTTGGACCAGCTTTTAGATATTTACCATATTTGATGACTTTTAGTGGATTCTTTGTGATGTAGGCAGATGCGGCTGTTGTCTGGTTTGTGATGTTTAGCATATCATTTAGAATACCCATTCCAGAATTAGTCATCTGAATATACTGTGCCAACGCTTCACTTGAACCGCGTATATTCCCATTTTCATCAACAACGCAACGTCTTTCAACAACGGTTCCATCTTCTTGCGTTATATTTATCTTCTTTACGGTATAAAATGTAACGCTATCCATGTAACTTACAATTTTTGTGTTAAGCTCATCACATGTTTTAAGATAGTTGTCAAAATCAGCATCTCCTGTTAGTTCGGATGGCATTTCCCATTTCCACGCTTTCTTTTGTTTCTTTTCTTTTTTTTCTTTGTCTGCAGCAAATGCGTTGCCTGGAATAACCAGGCCCAGAATCAGTGTGAAAATCACCAACGATAAATTCCTTTTCATAAGAGTTTAAATTTTAAAGTTATTATTAGATAGAAATATAATTAGTCCTTAGAGAATATAATCTTTATGTTTAGATGAGTACTACCTTTAATTTTTTGCCAAACATTTTTGGAAAAATCTTTATTATTAGTAGGTACGAAAAGTAGCCCCTCATATATATTTCGTGGAATTTCTAGATGAAATTTTCCTCCTGTGTCAACCTGCCCCAGATAATCTCCATGAGTACCTTTTTTCATATCTTTGTTAAAATTCTGTTTTACTCCATAGATATCGATACCTGTTATTGGAGTTTCATGCAAAATACCTTGTTTAAAGTCTGTAGAGATAACAATTCCGTTCATGATATATCCAATTTTGTCGCGTGAGTTTTCAAATCTCTCTATACGAACTTGGTAATAATCATTCTTGGTAATGGAGTAAAGAGTCTTGTAGTTTTCGATGGCTACATTGAATAATTCGATAATTTTGTCTGGATTAACGTCGCCACCTTTTTCCTTATAACTTTTCAACAATAATAATGACTTATTGGCTTCTGTCTGTGCTTCTATGCACGTATTTATAGTTTCAATCCATCCTCTACAAGCGTTTTTGTCCGCCTCAGTTGCTTCGGAATCTTCTGCAACTTGCTGGTAAAAAGCCAAAGCCTCCTTAAATCTTCTTCCCTGATATGCCATATTAGCACTTTTTAATTTTTCTGCTAAGGCTGTAGTTCCGACAATAGTTTTCTGGAGGGCATCATTAACACCCATAGTTAGTTTATATTTGTGAGTCGTCAATTTCTCAAACATTTCAGCAGGAAGAGCAACTTGATTGGTTTTATCGCCGTACAATATTATATACAGAAGTGGTATGCTTTCTCTTATCTTTTCAGCCTTTTCAGCTAATAAATTTTCCTGAAGTTCGGCTTTGTCAAAATCAAAATCTTTCTGATTATATTTTGCCTCATTATCTAATTTTAAAGTTCTCAATTCAGCACTAATAGAATCAGCTTGCTTCTTTTTTTGTTTAATTTCGTTCAGTATAGCTTGAAGTTTATCACAATCAATTTCCAAAGTGATTATATTAACACCTTTGCCTGTGCTACGTTTGATAGTTGCTCCTATATTATCACTATGCTTTACCTGTAGGTTGTCTATACCTTGAGGTATGTTAAACTCAATAGCAGACTTTCCTGCAACAGGATATAATATATCTTTTGTGTCTGGCCACCATGGGGTTAAAACGTGTTCGGCTTCTTTAACAAAGAAGTAGTATCTTTTTTCTGGAGCTAAAAAAAACTTTTTGGTACCTTTCAAAGTCGTGCCTTTAATTAAGGCTCCAAATGTTCGACTTCTACCATAACTCCTGTCGCTAAGATCACATGTTACCTCAACAGCGAATAGCTTGTCTTTGTTCAGTTTTATGTCACCAACTATATCTGCCTGATTAGATGATGAGATAACAATATTGTCTTTATTTGAGAAAAATGTGAGGATGGCTTTTTGTCCCACAGACTTATCAGATTTAGTCATGTCAGATAATTCTTCTATGTCCACAATTGCGTCTTGTGCATAAGAGTTGGCAAAGCACAGCGTAAAAATAAGTAAAAACAGCTTTCTCATAGTTATATTTATAAATCAAAATCACTTAATGAAAATATTTCTTCTTCTTTTATTTTCTGATTACCGACATACTCTGGTTGCCAGGTACGAAGGTGTATTACAGGATGTTTTTCGTCTTTAAAATCCCACAACAAAAAAATGTAGCCTTCATCTGAATATCTTGATGATTTCCACTCTTGAAATAGTGTAACTCCGTATATATTAGGGTTATTCCTTGAGCGTGTGATACCTCCGCAATCATCCTGAAAACCTCGTTCTCCAATTTGTTGGAATTTGACTTCTATATACTTGTTACGAGCAAACGCTTTGGCAAGATTATTTAGATACTCTTCCTTATTTTGTTTCTTGTAAGTGATTTTCGCAGTAGCATTATTGGAGTCATTCGACTTTACCATAATGACATTTCCTGTGATAATTAGAGCATCGTCACTAAACACTTGTTTCAAATATGCTAAATCTTTTTGACAATATGCAGTGCGAAAGTGTTCAACATACTTCAGTATTATCATCCTCCGCTCCACTTCCACAACATTTTGACATTCTCCAAACTTGGTTGTGGTGTGCACATCAAGGGAAAACCTGAAATCCACGATTTGACCACTGCGATTAAATTCCACGCATCCAAATTGAAGTATTTCCTTGTCGAAGCCTTCATCTTCCGGTGTGATTATAAAGGGAATGTTTTGTAATAACATTCCGCTTTGTAAAGGAAGTCCTTCTTCTACAAGTTCTTCATCATCACATCTGAAATGCATGTGACTCCATATGTTCACTAACATCTTTTTTGCGTAGTCATCCATTGGTAGCGAGGACATTCTTAAATCCCTCCTGTCATTAAAAGCAGCATTGATTTCCGTGAGTACTATTGCAATGTTTTTTTGCATAATACTGAGGAGAGCGTGATTATTATAACCGCTTTGATGTGTCGTAATAGTTACATTAACAGCTGACACAGATGAGAAGAAAAGTATGTATAAGATGGAGCTTGTTATCCTTTTCATTTTCTAATCAAATTTGGTTTTTATACCTATGGCACCACATCCTTTATAGTTAGATAAGGTGTCATAGCTTTTGGTTTTAAGATTTTGTCTTTGCCTTCCCTCACTTAATAATGCACGGATTTTTCCCTGATTATCAAAGATTATCAGTGTGTAATTTTCAGGAGAAGGCAATTCTTTATACTTGTCATAATATATTATTACACGTTTCTCTTTCATCTCTGCCAAGCGTTGTTTCATCTCCGCAAAGGTGTGTATTTTAAGCAATTCTATGATTACAGCTTGTTTGTTGTTTATAGATGTTATCCTTTGTGGAGAATTAGAAAAAGAATTCCCCGTGGGAAGAATCTGAAATTTACTTACATACAGAAAAACTCTATACATGTTCCCTCTGGGTAATGAGATAGTGTTTGTCGAATAATCTCTGTTTATTTTAGAACCCTCCTTGACATTTCCTTGTCGTTTAGCATCGGCAATAAACTCGTTCACTCGTTGATATAATAGTTCTTGTGCAAGGTCTAAAGCCTCTTTTTCGTTACTTTGTGTGATATCAACGTAAACATATTCAGAATTTTTCTTGATGTCATTTATCTGTTTTTTAAGGGTAGAATTATCCACCCCCCACGTTACGGTAGAGACTAACAGATATATTATTATAGTAAGTGTTATTCTCATATATCCTCTGTAACAATAGGTTGATATTGTTTTGGATTCAGTATTTTATTAGAGACATTAAATAATGGAATGTATGGAAAAATCTCTCCTTCTATTCTACAATTTCTTTTGTCTTCAATAGCATCAATAGGCGCATTTACACTCAATAAGTGTAGAAATCCAGCTCTTTTGTTAACAAGAAATAGTGTTCCGCTGAAGTTTTTCTCATCTTTGTATTTAAGTCCGAAATATACGTCGTACCCCGCATTTTTATGTGTTGAGATGAAATGGCTATAATTGACGATAACACTATCGGTATAATCCCCATATCCCCTTAGTATTAGTTTTGCCACTAAAGTGTCATTGTTTGCATAATCAAGCATCATGTTGGAGATGGAACGAGTAAGGACTTTTCTACTAGCCACAGGCTCCCACATATCTCGTTTCTTTGTGAAATAGATGTCATTTCTAATATATGGTGAAATGAAATTACTGCCCGTATATGTATATGCCTTTGTTTCGTTAGGAAAGTTTATCTTTTTCTGTGGAACTTTAGCCAATTTTGGCATCCTTTTCAGTGAACGTATAAAATTAGTTTCTAATTCACTGATAGAACAACCAGACAGGAGCTGATAATCCATATCAAATTTCATTTGAAGAACTATATCTTGCCCTTTTGACCATATAACATTGTACCTACGCAATTCCTCATAAGAATAAGAGAAATTACAGGTGGAATCGATATTGAAGATGATGTTTTCATCACCTACGACAAACAACACCTTTTCCCATTTTAACCTGATTTTTTCTTCAGAACCATCAGAATACAAGTTCTTCTCTAAAAAGTAACGCTCCAAAAAATCATATACAGGAGAAGGGTGTGCCTCCTTTAGGGTGTCACTAAAAAGTCTGAATCCGATATGTTCGATTTCTTTCCATTCGTTAACCCTTATTGTCAGGGGTTTGTTATGGTAGGCAAATTGGTAATTCCTTCCAATATGAAGGGTATCAACGTTAGTCAAGGACATTGCCTTTGCCATATTTTCTAATCGCCTTGTCGCATAGTATATCTCCTGTGCTTCTGCAACACAGGTGATGAATAATAATAGAAAAACGATATGTATCCTTCGATAATGCATCAATATTTTATCTTTTTTATATTACCATCTTTCTGGTATAACGTTCCTACCTGCAAGTAACCGTTACTGAAAATTCCATCCAATCGTTCTCCTTGTTCTGCATACACTTCTTCGCCAGAGAAATCACGACCCGCTATATGGCGTCGTTTAAATGTTATGATTCCTGCGCCATCAGGTTTGCCATTTTTTATGTCGCCACTATATTTCGCATATTCTAAATCTAATGTTCCAGAAGAAGATTCTATTGTAGAGATGGGGGCAGACTTCCTTTCTTGTGTTTTTTCCTTGCTTTTTCTTTCCTCTACCATTTCCTCTTTTGTTCCTTTTTGGGCTACATTAGCTATAATATTATAGCGACATTGCGCTGAAGCCTTACTGTTAGTTGATGAATAAACACTTACTATGACAATACCTTCAGAGTGTGCCGTCACGATTCCGTCTTGAACGGTAGCTATATGTGTATTACTTGATTCCCATTTCACATTAACATCAGCATCCTCTGGATATGTTGTTAGTGTAAGTGTGTCATCCGCACCTACGACTATTGACTTTTGGTCTGTATTGAGAATTAATTTTACGTTTCCTTTCTTTGTGCTATCAATTAAGAAATATGCTAAGATAAGAAATAACGCAATTCCTATTCCAATCAAAATGCCTTTGTACTTTTCCAGCCAGTATTCCTTTTCTTTCGATGTGTGTACAGGGATTGTGGTTGGTTGAGTTTCTTGTTGAGGCACTTCTGTTTCCTGTCCTCCTATATACTCCGAATTGTTTGGGGTGTCTTGCTCAGGAACCTCTTCTTCCTCAACGATTTCTTCATCTTCAGAGTTGTCCATTTCCTCGGAACTTTCCTCCTCGTTCAGCGCTTCAGGTTCAGGTTCTTTGTTAGGAACAAATGTTTCGTCATTTGTTTCTTCTGGTATGTCGGATGAGAATCTCTCGGTTATTTCCTCCTCCAAGTCAGCCCTTTCCTCCTTCTCAAGCATCTGTCTTTCGTTTTCAATGCTTTCCAATTCTTTCTTTGCGAGAAATTCTATGGCCAGAGAACTTCCTTTTTTTGCTGCTTCATTATAATATTTCAAGGCTAGTTCGATATTCTTTTCTTTGCCAAGACCAATTTCCGAACAAAGTCCAAGATAGTAGATACTATCTGTAAATTTATTCTTTGTCTTTGCAAAATAGCCAACAGCTTTTTTCCCATCATGAAGCTCAAAATAACATCTGCCAAGTTTAAACATTAATTCATAGCGACGTTCCTCATTGCCATAAGTGGTCTTCAGAATCTTTTCATAGCAATCCTTGGCTTCTTCAAAAAGGCCTTCCTCCAATGCTCCATCACCTTCTGCTATCTGTATGTTCTGCATGCAATCCTGACATATTCCAGCCTCAGAGACAAAATAATTTAGAGGGACGTATTCTTTACATGATTTGCAAAGGATTACCTCCTCCTGCTTAAACACACCATATCTCGTCTTGACTTTTTCAGCAACATCACCCTTGTATATATTGGTAATAGTTGTGTTGTTACTATTGGATGTAGACGAAACGCTGTGGTCAGAATTCGTTACCATCGTAGGTATAGCAGTTCCTCTTCTCTTTTCTGCAGTATGAGGCTGTTCACCATCCATCTTAACCAGTTGTTCACCACAACTCACACAATATGCCTTTCCGAAGATGACCTCTACTCCTGCGGTATGTTCATCTTGGTAACTCTTATTACATCGTTTACACAGATACATAGTAATAGTCTATTAAGTGCTCTTTTTATTTGCCTTCTTTAGTTAATGCTTCTCTACAATAAGCGCAGAAGTTGCCTTCCGACAGGTCGTTTTGTCTTCCACATTTTGGACAAACGACCAGTTGCACAGACCTTGTAGGAATAGGCGACTGCGGCACTGGAGGCACTACTACCACAGATGGCTGAACTTGTGACTGTGATGTCTGATTAGAATTTTTTTTGTCATCTCGTTTTCCTAACATGTAGCCAGTAACCTGCTCCTGATGCCTATCGTAGCGATTTTGTTCTCGATGCAAATCTTCCTTATAATCTTCGGCACGTCTTCTTTCAATATATGCATTATTGTTGGCAGCATCCATCGAATACTTAGCGACATCCACCATTCTGTCTTGATTGCGTTCGCTGTTTTCCTGCATTCTGTTAAACATCTTTTCCATGAATTCAGCCTTTTCATGTTCTGCTCTAATCTGAGCTTGCGCAATATCATCTTTGTGGCGCCCTTCAACGAATGCTTTTTGAGCATCTGCATCAAGTTGAGATAACTGCAGTGCTGCAAGCTGTTCGCTACTCATGGTAGAATGCGTATGCAACATCTTTTCCTCATGGCTTAGTCTTTCAGAGTTAAGATGCCTTTGATGCTCCTGCATTTCTCTTAGTTTCTCCATCTGGCGAGAGTGTTCAGCAGAGCTTCTTCTCTCTTCTATGTCCAACTGAGCGCCGAGTAAGTCAATATTGCCCAACTCTTCTTTATGACGTTGCTCATAATCGCTCCTTCTCTGCTCCAGTTCCAATTCAAATCTTTTTCTGGTCTGCTGAAGCTCAACAAGAAAACGTTCATCTGTGTAGGTATCCTTTATTCTTGCTAAGCCAACATTATGAATTAATCCTGTCTGCTCAAGATTTCTGCGATGGGTAACATCGGAAAGTTCGGCTTCCTGCTGTGCTTTAGCATTAAGTCTGTCACGTTCTATAGAATCATTTAACTGCATCAGCGTAAAAGCAGTCGCAGCTTGATACCTTTTCTCGTTATTTTCTAAAATAAGCAGGTCTATGTCTGTCTGCCTGAGAATTTTGGCTCTATGTATTTCTTCTATAGCCTGGTCTAGTTCATCTTGATTCTTTGCATCTCGTATTTTTCTGGTATTCGTAATTGTGCTGATGAATGCATACATGTCATCATCATTAAGAATTTTGTCACGATTTATCTTCTGCATTGCTTTCGCAATGTCGAGTTCAGTTCTTGCCTCTTCTAATATCTGCTGATTCTCCTCATTGGCCAAGCGATTTTTTATTATGTTCATATTGTGCAGGCGCTCAATTTCCTGACCAGAGAGATATATCTCGCGATTAAGTGCTCTTAAACGTTTTAAATCTTCACTGTCTATTGTACAGTCATTGATACGAATAACTGAGATACCTGCATTTAGGTTCTCTACTTTAGTACGCAGTCTGTTAAAGATGTGTGATATGCACTCGTCAGAAATTTTTCCGTTCTCAAATTCCTCTTGTTTTACGCTCTCGATTACGAAATCTTCAAACAGTTCCTTCACCTGTAAATTGGTGACATTTTTATTATACTCACTCAGTGTGAAATACTGGATAAACTGCCTGAAATTTGTAATTTGTGCAGAGATGCTTAGTCCCACTTCTCCGTCAAATTGTTCCGTGCTTATTTCTTTAGTAAATAATAAAGGGAATTCTTTATCAACTTTTAAGATGATAGAGTAAACAGAATCTTTCTTTATTGTGGCTACAAACTCATCCATGGACTTAATCTTATCCACGTCAAAGTCTTTCTCAAATTTGTCGTTTACAGATTTGCCGAACCAGATTTGGGATAAAAATTTACAAACACTATTGAAAACTCCCACAGCACCACCATAACGGGCATTCAGTTTCTTTTCTATTTCCTCGGGACTGATAAAATCATAATTTCCTCCATGAATTTCAGCTGCACACTTTCCATCCACGTATATAAGTGCAGTCACACCCTCATCCACAACTACTCCTGCAACATTTTTCAACGAGTCTAGCTCTTTTTCGCTGATTCTATATGCGATTTCGCCCGGAGGGACATTCCAGATGACCTTATTTTTTATGACAGAAATCTCCTCGTAGAGTTTTTCAGAAACGTTATTTTGAAAATCTTTGGAAGTAATAAGTTCATTACCGCAGTTCGTACAATAAACCTTATCATCATTGAAGGTTTTGTTGCAATTTGGACAATACTTACTCATAGTTATTCCTTATTTGGTTTATATTTATATTTCATATCCATCAGTTTACCAAAGCCTTCATCATTTACGATTGATGCAAACCTGTTGTAAAATTTAATAAAAAAATCCTCAGAGATGTCTCCCCTGTGTGAAGCAGAATTCCTGTATTCTAACAACTCTTTATTGAATTTCTTGCTGAATCTTTTTGGTAGCCCACCTCGTTCCATTACATTAGGATGGCGCCCCATTGCGATAATCATAGTACCCAGTGTGCTTTCCGAAATCTTTCCATTCCTTTTTGGAAGAAGGTTCATAGATCTAAGATATTCCCAGATACTTAATCGCAATTCGTTTTCCAGAATGAGACATAGAGGGTTCATTAAAGCAGCAAAGTCAATTTGTTGCTCTGATTTTATGGAAAGGTTAGGAATTAGACTATTAGACATACGTTTTCTATATGCCTCATTAAGCATGGTGTTAAAGGTTTCTACTTGGAGTTTGGAAATTTCTTCAACTCTGCCATCAATCGTGAGGTCTTGTATGCCATAACGATTGCTCCATACGGAAGGACTATATATAACTTCTGCTATTTTCACTGAAGAAGGCGAAATCAGTCCAAAGCGTTTACACATCCTTTGAAATATCTCAGAATAGTTTATAGAAACTCGACTTCCTGCGCTAAGTCTTTCCGATACGCTTCTTTCCTTTGAGAACATAGCTTGTTTGTTGTTGCTTGAATCCACGGCTACAATGATGGTAGAATAATTATCAGAATCGTATGTGTACAATACTTGAGTATCCATACCTCTCCTGATTTTTCTTACTGAGGCTAATCGGCGAGGTTTCACACCAAAGGTGGAGAGATAGTTTTGTATTTCTGAATGTATCTGGTTAAAGCGATTATCAACTTTCTTCCTGACAAAGGACAGGAATGAGTTAGGTTCATCATCATATAAAGCTTCAATATATATCTTATCAAAATTTCTATTTGCAGCAAGAGTCTTGGGAACTGCCATTTTTTCTACGCTTTCTTGTATGTCTCTCGGAAATTTAGCAGTCATTGCAGGATCGCCAAATAGAGAGAACTCCAAAATAGTCAATAAATTAGTGAGGTTTTTGGCATTGTATAGTTTATGGCGAGTATGCGTGAGGGCTTCACCCGCTGTTTTTCCGCCCATCAAATTCCTTATGAACTCTTTAGCCAATACGTCAGCGCAACACATGTAAACATTGGCATTATCGTCATTAGGATCTATAGAGCCAATTGCAACCACCGAAGAACCAATATACAATAAAGTTGAATTTGCCAAAGCAGTCAACAACATTGATTGACTTGTTCTCAATCCTTTAAACTTCCCTCCATAACAAGCTTCTGTAACAACAATGTTGTCAAATTTTGTAGTTAGGAAAGATTTAGGTGAAATTCCTCTATACAGTTGTCTGTCTTCTCCATTGCTATCATACCCAGAGAAATTCGGATTCTGAGGATCATTTGAGCCATGAAGGTTGAAATAGAATAAATTAGCATAGGGATTAAAGACATTGTCAATGGTATCCACAGTTATAAATGGAGATAAGAAAATGTTTTCGTAACATAGGGAAGTATCTATATTTATGTCTGGTATAAGTCCATTGTTGCTTATGTCTGATATGGTTTTGGAAGACACCCTTTTCCATGTCGGATCACTTTGAGCATAAGTCATTTGCACAGGAATACCCTTTCCCAGAATTTTTTCTGCTCTGGTGAGGTACTTTTCTAAAATATCCAAGGTCGCGTCTGCTCCGAGAGGTAACCTGCCAACATGATAGCATATGTCTTGTGAACTTACAGAGTTGATAATCTCAATGGTACCTTTAGGAATTACGTTACTATAAGCATATAAGAAGTCTGTAGGAATAATTTTGTCTGGAATGGTGAATACACTAGGAACTTCAGGCATAGGTATAATGTCTTCTCCTCCAATGATGAAAAGGTATTCAGTGACCTTACGTTGACTGAAAATGTAATTCTTATACAGAATATTGTGATATGCTTTCCAATCCTTTTCTGAAGATAACGTAGTCAAAGGCATCATAGTCTCGCGTTGAAGTTGTTCGCAAGCATCCAACAGCCTATAATTTATGTAGTTAGAAGTATTTTTGATATAGTTGTTTAGTAAATCGAGAATGTGTCCTCTGTTAACCCCAAACTTTGTTGCAAGAGCTTGGGTGTCAGTATATATTATACCACTACGATAGTTCTGCGTTTTAGTATCATTAACTTCTGTCTCTATATTTTCGTGAATAAGCATTGTACCGCATATACCACAATACTTGTCTAAGGGCGAAACATAAGAACCGCATTTTCTACATTTCTGATTCGTGTGTAAGATACCGTCTTTCATTTTATAAAAGTTTCCTACCAAGAGAGTATAATGTAATTAGATTAGATATTTTTGGCTTTAGTTTTTAGGCACACAAAAGAGGGCGCGAACCTGTCAGCTTATCTACTGATGGGCTCTCGACTGCCTAAAAAC